>Ga0187783_10000130_pt1 | contig 56346 bp, 52 predicted proteins | sample 1015_SJ02_MP02_2_FD_132471 | JGI IMG/M metagenome (GOLD analysis project Ga0187783, IMG submission 132471) | Tropical peat soil microbial communities from peatlands in Department of Meta, Colombia - 1015_SJ02_MP02_20_MG | ecosystem: Environmental > Terrestrial > Soil > Wetlands > Peat | place... | reverse complement strand
GGCGCTCACCGACGGCGCGGGTCGCGAGATGGCGACAGGATGGGTCACAGCACTGGCGAGCGGCTTTTCACTCTCAACGGGGAGAGAGGGCAGTTCGGGGAACGCGCTCTCGGTCACGAAGCCCTCCACACCGCTCTCGGTCCGGATCTTCACATAGCCCTTTACACGCGAAAGAATCTCGACCGGCGCGCCACAGCGCAGCCGGGCTTCGACATCGAAGCTGCTAAGCGATTCATAGACCCAAACGCGATCTTGATTGACCGCGCATTTCACATAGGCAAGGTCCGTCGCACGTGCGGACGGTGCAAGCCAGAGGGCAACCAGCGGCAGGAGAGATCGAATCGGACGTTTCATGTTTCCTCCCATGCTCCCCACTCTGTTTCCCCAAAAGATCGTGGCCCGTTCATGGGCAGCAGAAAGAGAAAGCGCACCTCCATCACCGAGAAGACTATGCGCGCGTCTAGAGGCCCGAACAACTGGACACAGGACCAACTTTGGTGCAGGGCAATAGAAGGCGAAACTGGCTTTAGGAGCGCCAGTGGAGAGTCACGGGGCCGGCGACGGGATGGCGCATGGGCTGGCCGGTGCGCTGCGATTCAAGGTAGGAGGCTTTCAGCTCGAAGTACCAGCGTGCCTGGCGGTCGGCATCGTCGACCAGCATCATGCGGTCTTCGTGCTTGAGGCCGAGCGACTGCTTTTCGATCACTTCGCTGTCCTGCCGGATGAACCGGGGCCCAAGAACGTGAACGATGAAGGAAACGATCGGGAACCAGGGAAGAATATTCCACGCGGCAACAAAATCAAGTCGGCTGAGATCGCGGCGAATGGGTGTGACGGTTGTGCGGCTCGAAAGCCAGTGGCGACCCGCGCGGATTTGTTCGAAGCGCTGGTTCGGCAGGACAAAGTCGATTGTCGTGGTGGCAGGCTCGCCCGTGATGAGCTTCAGGATTTTATAGGGCGCGCTATTGGCCGAGGGAGCATGCGGGCTCATGCGAAAGCCGTTGGGAATCGGCTCGAACTGCTTAGCTTTTTCGCGAATGCTGCGCCGGCTGCGCCACCACCAGGCTTGGTGAACGAATGGGCCGTGCGCGGGATCCATCAGGCCGATGATGCCGTGATCGACGCTGCACGGAAGATCGGCCGAGAGGTGCGCGATTCGGTAGCGCGGACCAAAGGTTGGGAGCTCCGGCACTGGAGGTAGGACATCGGTCGCACCCAGCCCACGACCTTCCGCATTCCCCATAAAGACCCAGATGTAGCCATCACGCTCTTGGCAAGGAAAGCTACCAGCGTAAATCCGCTCGCACTTGAGCTTTGTGTCGGCCATGAGAGAGGGAATGTGTCGGCACTGGCCCGTATGCACATCGAATTGCCAGCCGTGATAGGCGCATTCAACCTGCACGCCGTCGCACTTGCCATAGGAGAGGGGAAACGCGCGATGAGGGCAGATATCGCGGAGCGTGAAGGGCCTTTCCGCAACATCGCGCCCGACGACGAGCGGAACCTCAAGCAGCGTGGCGCGTTGGAGCTTACGGCGGTGGACGAGGCTGCTGCGAAGCGCGGGATACCAAAATCCCCACAGCATTTCATCGGAGCCGTTAGCTGTCTTGGCAGGAGCGCCTTCGTTCATCAACGGGCGGCTATCGTAGTACATCGGCAGCGCCCCGGCAAAGCGAGCAGCCTAGGATGGTAGCTGACGCTGTTCAACGTGCCCAGGCGAAGAGGCCACGAATTGGTCGGGGGGTACGTTCGTACCGGAGCGGAGTGAACCAGTGGTCCATCGACATAGTCGTGGACACCGGGCAGAATTCGGTTCGATTCGGGACACGAGTCTCGAATCTGCACCTCCATCACCCCATGCCCAGAGCGGCTGGCGCCCCCACCAGCCGCTCGCCCCTTTTCGAGTTCCACGAACAAAGCAAAAGGCCCGAGGATCCTGACGACTCAGGATCGTCGCTCGGGCCTTTGCGTTTGCCCCACCCCTTGGGGAGTTAGCGGCGAGGACGAACCGGGCTGGGCGTCGGTCTAGTCGCTGCCATTTTGAGCCAAAGCTAGCGCGTGCGTCCCGGTCGTTGACCCGCAAGCGGCCTGGGTCGCATGCGGAATCGTGGCCCGAGCGGCGGCGGAACCCGATGCAGGGGAGCGCCGCAGTTGCTGCAGATGTCCTGCGTTTGAGCTTCCACTCGCAGCCAGTGACCGCGCGCGGGACATCCCGGATTCAGGCATTGGACGGTCCAACCTGGCAGGTATTGCATTCTGATCGCCTCGCACAAGCAGAATGAGCCGCCAAACGAAGAAATCAGCCGATGCCGCAAAAAAAGAACACCAACGGAAAGCAACCGCCCCGCAAACGGAAGGCATTGTGCGGCGAACACCCTTGTGTGTCAAGAGAATTCTATACAATTACTAGTGGTAATGTTGCCGGGTTACTTCGAGGCGCCGCTGTTTGCGGCTTCCACCTGGGCTTGGAGATCGTCGACCTTCCTTTGCATGTCGGCGATTTCCTGCTGCTTAGCGGCGATCTGCTCCTTTTCATCGTCGAGCGCCTGCGCACCGGTTTTGTCAACGTAGTTGGGATTGCTTGAATACGTCTGTTCATCCAGTGCGTACTTGCGCTGAGCGATGTCGAGGTCGGCCTTGAGGCTTTCAAGCTGTGCCTTGGCTTGCTTGAGGTCGGCTTGTATGGCGGCCTTCTGTTCGGCAGTCGCGGGACCGTCGGTCCTCGGAGAGGACGCGGGAGGAGTGGAAGACGCGGGTTCTCCCTCCGGCTGCCCGGCCTGGCCGACCACACTAATATTGCCATTGGTCGTCGGAATGTTGTCGTTATCCCAGACCTTAGCGGCCTGCGGTGGATTCTTTTTCTGCGCCTGCGCGCGGCGGGCCACATCGGCAAGCGATTCCTGCTCGTTCGATGACGAACCCTGCTGCGGGCGCGCCGCCGTCGCCAGTGGCGAAACCACCAAAACCGCCAGTCCGAGCGTTGCCCATCTCATTGCACGCCTCCGGTCATCGTCGTGCCCCAGTTCCATAGTAGTCGTGCCAGCTCTGCTCGAACAACGCACCTCGACGGTGGAGGCGAAAGAGGTAATGGGCCGTTTGGCCAGGGACATCGGACACCTTAGTTTAGGCTCAACAGGCCGCCGGAGAGGGTATTGGCTAGCGCACTGCCACGAGCATCTTACCGGTGTTGTCGCCGCGGAGGACTCCGATGAGGGCGCGCGGCATGTTTTCGAAACCTTCGATGATGGTTTCGCGATACTTTAGCTTGCCCTGCTTGAGCCACTCGGCCATTTGCCTAACGCCTGCGGGGAAGCGATCGGTGAACTGGATTACGATGAAACCCTCTGCGCGCGCTTGTTTGGTGAGCAGATACGCATAGGGTCGAACCCCCGGCTCGGGCTTGGCCGAGTTGTACTGCGAAATCTGACCGCATATGGACAGGCGTGCTCGCACGTTCAAAAGCGGAAGGACCGCGTCGGTAACTGCGCCACCAACATTGTCAAAATAGCAGTCGATGCCGCCCGGGCAGAGCTCCCCGAGCTTCTGGGCGTAATTCTCAGTGGTTCGGTAGTTGAACGCAGCGTCGAAACCCAGCTCGCCCGTCAGCCACTTGACCTTATCATCGCTTCCCGCAATTCCAACCGCGCGACAGCCTTGTATTTTCGCGATCTGTCCGACCAGCGAGCCGACAGCCCCCGCTGCGCCCGAAACAACGACCGTCTCGCCTGGCTTCGGCTGGCAGATGTCGAGAAACCCGAAGTAGGCCGTCATACCGGGCATGCCAAGAACGCCCAGCGCCGTCGAAGGTGGAGCATTGCTGGGGTCCAGCTTCTGCAAGCCTCTCCCGTCGGCGATTGCAAACTCCTGCCAACCCCAATAGCCCGCGACCAGGTCGCCCACACGAAACTGGGGGTGGGCCGATTGAATAACCTTGCCGACCGTTCCGCCAACCATGACTTGTCCGATGTCAACTGGATCGGCGTATGTGCGAACGCCGGTCATTCGACCTCGCATGTATGGATCAACGGAAAGAAATAGAGTCGCTAGCAAGATCTGCCCTTGGCCGAGGGCGGGAATCGGTGCCTCGACCAGCTGGAAATCGGATTCTTTGGGCATGCCAACGGGACGCGCCCGAAGCAAGAATTGCCGGTTGACGCTGGGTAAGGGGGCTGTAGTGGCTGTCATAATTGCCGATTATGCCAGAGGAGAGGAAGCAGAAGCCAGGGGTGCGCACCCGCACCTAGTAGGCGTTGCATCGCCAGGACCGCTAACGAGATACTCGCGTACGGCGTCTGATGGAGAAAAGGAGAACAATGAAACAGGTCAAGCCGATCATCACGATTCTTTTCGCGGCTCTTGCTTTGCTATCGATAGCAAAACCATCCTCGCTTTCCGCACGGCCTGCCGCTCCGGCCTCACAATCGGAGACGCCTTCTGCCAGCACGAACTCCTCGGTGGCGCCGAAGGCAACGTCGGAACAGGCCACGAAGCGAATTACCGCTTATACGCTCCCTCCTGATCTCTACGAGAAGACGAAGCACCTCGAAAAAGTCCGTTTTACGTTCCTGCTCGTCGCGCCGATTTATGGCCTGGTGATCTTGTGGCTCTTTCTCCATTGGAAGCTTGGACCGAGGTATCGCGATTGGGCCGAGGGAACTTCATCGAAGCTGTTTGTTCAGGCGCTGGTGTTCTCGCCACTTTTCGTTCTGACCTTGGACATTTTGAATCTTCCGGTTGGGGCTTTCGAGCAATGGGAGTTGCGTAACTATGGCCTTTCGGTACAGGGCTGGGCGTCGTGGGCCTGGGATTGGACCAAGGGTGAATTCATCAACGTGATCATCGGCATCATTCTGATCACGATTCTGTACGCGGTGCTGCGCAGAAGCCCACGGCGCTGGTGGTTTTATTTCTGGCTGGCTGCTCTGCCACTCGGGGTGCTGCTGATTTTCATCCAGCCCCTGGTGATCGATCCGCTGTTTCACAAATTCGAGCCGCTTCAGCAAAAGGATCCCGCTCTCACCGCCGCTCTCGAGCAAATGGTCGAGCGCGCGGGCCAAAACATTCCACCCGAACGCATGTATTGGATGAACGCATCAGAGAAATTGAATGCGCTCAATGCGTACGTGACCGGCATCGGCAGCTCCAAGCGCATCGTCGTTTGGGACACGACGATCGCCAAGATGACAACACCCGAGATTGTCTCGGTGGCAGGCCACGAAATGGGCCACTACGTCCTCAATCACATTCCCAAGGCCTTAGCGATCTTTTCGCTGGGCAGCCTCGTCTTGTTTTACCTCGGATACCGCTCCATCGGTTGGTTACTTGTTTGGCGCGGCGCCCGTTGGGGAATCCGGGCCACGGACGACTTGGCCTCCTTGCCGGCGTTGCTGCTGTTGCTGAGCGTTTTTACATTCCTACTGACGCCCCTCACAAACGCGATCAGCCGCTACTTCGAGCATCAAGCCGACCAATACGCTCTGGAAGTCACCCATGGGCTCACCCCGGATTCCGGCCAAGTGGCTGCGCAGGCCCTTCAGGTGCTCGGCGAAGTCGACCTGGACTATCCCGACCCAAGCCGCCTAGATGTGCTGCTCACCGACGATCACCCCGCAACGCGCGACCGAGTTCGCTTTGCGCTTACCTACGATCCCTGGGCGAATGGCGGGACAGGCGAATTCGTGCACTAAGGTCGCGCGTGAAGTGTCATCTGAATCCCGTGGCGCGGGCGTAGCGTGACCAAGGGCTCCGGGACGACCGGCCGCGAAGGTGCCAAGTGCAAACGAAAGCGACGCGCCAGTGTCGCGATGACCACGGCCGCTTCGAGCATCGCAAAGCCCTGCCCGATGCACCGACGCGGCCCATCGCCAAAGGGAAAATAGGCACCCGGGGGTAGGCGGTCGGCCAGACCATCGAGCCAGCGCTCGGGACGAAATGCTTCCGGATCGTCATAAAATCGGGGGTCGCGCTGCATCACCCACTGCGAAAAAATAATCGTCGAGCTGGGCCGCAAGGTGTAACCACCGATCTCGCATGGTTCGATCACCTCTCGCGCCATGATATAGGCGGGCGGATAAAGGCGCAGGATTTCGTTCATCACGGCGTGCATGTATGGCAATCGGGGAACGTCGGCCGCCTCCATCGGGCGCGCACCCAGCACGCCGCGCAGTTCCTCCTCGAGGCGCGCCTGGACCACCGGGTTTTGACTCAGTGCGTACCAGGTCCAGGTGAGCATCTGGGCCGTGGTTTCGTGGCCGGCGAGAAAAAGCGTCATGGTCTCGTCGTGGAGCTGCTGGGGAGTCATCTGCGTGCCGTCCTCGTCCATAGCACCCATGAGCAACGCCAGCAGGTCACTGTGATTGTTCTGATTTCCTTCGGCTTGCCTCTCCGAGATGATGCGGTACACCAGCGAATCAATGAAGGCCAGCTCGCGATTGGCGCGAAGGTTGTTCGGCGTGGGCCAAGTTTCGGGAATGCGAAATGGCAGCCGCTGCCGGCGCAGAGAATAGCGCATCAGAAATGTCATGGCGCGGCCCACGCCACGGGCTTGTTCGGGAAGGGTGGCGCCAAAAAGCGTGCGAACGGCAATGGCCAGGGTGAGCGCGGTCATCTCCAGCCCGATATTGCGCTCTTCGCCATCCCGCCAGCTGTGTAGATGCGACTCGGTGAGCTCGAGCATGGTCGCGGCGTAGTCGTTGACACGGCTACGGTGAAAGGCCGGTTGCGCCAGCCTGCGCTGCCTTCGCCAGAACTCGCCCTCGCTGATCAGCAATCCCTGACCCAGCATGCGAACTGTGACGCGCCGCGTCAGCTCGCTCTTGTGAAACTTGTTGTGTTGGATCACGAGGACCTGATTGATCCAATCCGGGTAATTCAGCAGGATGCGCTCCTGCCCCATCACATGGAAGCGCACGATGTCACCGTACTCGCGCGCGATAACCCGCATCCCCTCGAGGGGATCGCGACGCAAGGTGAGAGCCATCCCGACCAGCGGCCAACCCTTCGGCCCCGGAGGAAATGGACTCCTTCGAGCGGCTTGATTTACCTGCGTCTCAACCTGCTCCATGATCATCTCATTCTACAGCGGGCGAGGCGTTTTGGCGCTGACCCGCAACATCCGGTAAGATAGCGATTTGCCCTGGCTGCTTGAAAGAGAACTCCATGCCTAGCGAAAAACCAGAATGGCTCCTTCAGACAGAAGGCATTCTGGAAACACTCAATCAAGGCGTGATGATCGTCGACGATTGCCATCGGGTTCACTTTATCAATAGCCATCTGGAAGAGATCTTCGGTATCCCGGCATCGCAAATGATCGGCCACATGGCTTTGCAGTATTACGCACCAGAGGAACACGAGTATATCCTGGCGCAAATCGCCGAAAGCGAAAAGACCGGACAGCATCGTTTTGAATTCGTGGTGCCACGCAAAGACGGCAGCCGCTTGCCCGTCGTGATTACGAGCCGACGTTTCGAAGACCCCGAGGGTCGGACGTTCGCCATCGTGACGTTCACCGATATTTCCGATCAGAAGCGTGCCGAGGTCCTGCTGCGCGAAGCGAATGTCAAACTCGAAGAACGCCAGAAACAGATCGAAGAGGAGCTGACTTTGGCGGCGCGGGTACAACAAAGCCTGGCGCCCCATTCGCTGGTCTGGGGCGGTCTCCGCGTGGACTCCTATTATCACGCCGTGCGGACGATCGGCGGGGATTTTGGTGTAGTGAGCCCAGATGAGAACGACCACCTGAATCTCGTGGTCGCCGATGTCTCCGGACACGGGATTGGCTCCGCGCTCATAGCGAACCGGCTCTATGCGGAGATCCTGGCGGAGCTGCGCAGTGCTGTGCCACTCGGTGACATGCTGACGCATCTCAACCGCTTCCTGATGCAGAGCATCGGGAGCTCGGTTTTCTTTTTTACCGCCGCGGCCGCTCGTATCGACCGCGGAGGCCAACGAATGCTGTTTGCCGGTGCCGGACACCCGCCAGCCATGCTTGTCACCCCTGGCGAGGAGCCCAGGCTGCTCGAATCTCGCAGCATGGTGCTCGGAGCGCTGCCGAACGCCGTCGATGGGGAGGCCGTACTCGATCTCGATCTGCATACCGGCGATCGTGTCGTCCTTTATACCGACGGAGTCACCGAAGTATTCGACGCACGCGGCGAAATGCTGGGTATCTCCGGGTTGCAAAAAATTGTGCGGGAGGCGTCGCTCGAGCCATTTGCGGAGATGAAGCGCGCGATTCTGGACCGTGTCGCCGCCTGGCGCGAAGGGCCTCCGGCCGATGACGCTTCGCTGGTTCTGGTCGAAGTCGCCTGACACACAAGCGGTTGCGTAATTCGATTCCACTGGCTGAGAGGTACGCTCGATTGGCAGAGATGATCCGGCTGACAAAAACGGCCAAGGCGGCGGGCTGCGCGGCCAAGCTTAGTCCCAGCATCCTGGAAACTGTGCTCAAGCGGATGCCGCCGGCGAGCGATCCGAATCTGATCGTCGGCTTTGAGACCAGCGATGATGCCGCCGTCTACCGGATCGGGGCCGATCTGGGAATCGTCCAAACTGTCGATTTCTTTACGCCCATTGTGGATGACCCGGCACTGTTCGGCCAGGTAGCCGCAGCCAATGCGCTCAGCGACGTCTACGCCATGGGCGGTCGTCCCGTCACGGCACTGACCATCGTTGGGTTTCCGGTAGCGCAACCCGCCGAGATTCTCGAAGCGATTCTGCGGGGCGGCCTCGAGAAAATGAATGAGGCGAACTGCACGGTCGCCGGCGGTCATTCGATTCGCGATGACGAACTTAAGTTCGGCTACGCCGTTACCGGCCTCATTCACCCCGGGAAAATCTGGCGCAACGTGGGGGCACGGCCGGGCGATCTGTTGCTGTTCACCAAACCCATTGGTACCGGCGTGATTTCCACCGCGCTCAAACAAGGCAAGGCCGCTGACGAATGGGTTCGCGCTTCGACCGCTTCGATGACGCGGCTGAATCGGGACGCGGCCAACGCCCTGCACGAAATCGATGACACGGCCGCCGGCGACGGCCGGCCCGTCCATGCCGTCACCGACGTAACCGGCTTCTCCCTGCTCGGCCACGCGCGAGAGATGGCCATTGGCAGCGGTGTATCGATGCGGATCCATCACCGCCGCGTGGACTATCTGCCCGGTGCGATCGAAGCCGCACGTGGCGGCTTTCTCTCCGGTGGGCTGGTAAACAACCGCGAGTTTCTCGAAGGGTGCGCAACGTTCCAATCCTCGGTGCCGGAGGAGTTTCGAGCGCTGTTGTTCGACCCGCAGACATCCGGCGGTTTGCTCGCGTCGGTAGCACCAGAAGCCATTGAAGGTGCGATGGCGGCGTTCGAGCGCCACGGAATTGCTGCCCGCAACATCGGCGAAGTCATCCCGAAAAGGTCTCCACTGCTCGAAGTCGCCTGAATCGTGTACACTCTTTTTTCTTTCTGGCGTACATGGATCCGGTAACCCACGGAATCACAGGCGCTCTCCTAGGCAAAGGATACTTCTCGGACCGATACGGCAAAGTGGCTACCTTTGCGGCGGTCCTTGGGGCCGTTTTCCCTGACGTGGACGTAGCTGCCGACCTGGTGGCGCGCGATCCCCTGGCCATCATCAAATATCATCGCGCCCTTACCCACTCCTTTGTGGCCCTGCCGTTTTTCGCATTTCTGCTCGCACTCCTGACTCGCGCGCTGCTCCCCTGGGTTAAGCGGCGGTTCCCGCGATGGCAGGATCTCGGGGCGCCACCGTTGGGAATTCTTACGCTGATCTACGGCATCGGCATTGCCAGTCACATCGTTCTAGATGGCATGACATCGTTCGGAACACGCATGTGGTTCCCGGTTTCCCGCCAGCGCGTCGCCTGGGACCTGCTTTTCATCATCGACTTTTCTTTCACGGCGATTGTGCTCCTGCCGCAGGTGATCGCCTGGATCTATCCCGCCGAACCTGAGCCCTCGCCCGACGTACCGAGGAGTCGGGCGCGGGCGCTGCGCATGTGGGGGATCTTCACGGCGAGCACGTTGGTGATTTGGTTGCTAACACGGGTGGCCGGCTATCCCTTCCGACTGTGGGTCGCAGCGGCCGTGAGCGCGCTGTTGGCCGCGCTGTTTTTCTTGCCGGGCGTGGGCCGTTGGGGATTCCGCGTCACGCGCGCGGGATGGTGCCAGGCGGGAGTCGTGGTGATGGTTGCCTACCTGTTGGGCTGTGCACGGGCCCATCACGCGGCGATGCTTTACACCAAGGCTTTTGCCGACCAAGCACAAGTCACGGTCGACCGAATGGCGGCGTTGCCCATCCCGCCTTCGCTTTTTGACTGGGGCGGTGCCATCCGCGCACCGGATGGCTTATACGAATCCCGATTCGATCTGCGCGAGGACCAACCGCCGACCTTCTGGTGGGTGCCGGACTCCCCGCCCGATCCCTACATCGCCCGCGCTTTCCACCTGGCGAGCGTGCAGCTTTACTGGCAGTTCGCTCGGTTTCCTTCAATCCACAGTCTAGGACGAAACGGGCTGCATATTGTCGATCTCGGCGAGAATCGTTTCGCCGACGGCCGTCGCCGAACTCCTCAGCCGTTCACCTGGCAAGTTGTCTTCGATAACTGGGGCAACGTTTTGGACCAAGGCTGGCTCGTCAACGATCTGCTGCAACAACGCGTGAGGGACCTGGTCCCCCAGCAGCCGGTGCCTGTGCCGCCCCCGAGGACAAAATCGTGAGAGTCCTTATTTTCAGTGATATTCACGGCGATCTTCGTGCACTCAGCCGCATCCTCGAACAGCCTGCCGATCTCTACATCGCGGCGGGCGACCTCGCTACGTTCGGCAAGGGACTGGATCGGTGTGGCGAGGTTCTTGGCCCGCTCGGCTCGCAACTATGGGTGCTGCCTGGAAATCACGAAACGCATGAGGATACCCGTGCGCTGTGCGCACGCTTCGGCTTCATCGATTTTCACCGCCAACTTCGCAGTGTCGAAGGTGCCCGTGGCCGCGCCCAATGGGCGGGACTCGGCTATAGCAATATCACCCCATTCCACACCCCCGGCGAGTATTCCGAAGAACAGATCGCAGAAGCGTTGGTTGCTTTCGACAAGATCCCGAGCTTATATCTGGTTGCGCATTGTCCGCCGCGGGATTCCACACTCGATGAGTTTGCTCCTGGCCAGCACGGCGGCAGCTCCTCTTTGCGCGCCTGGATGGACCGGGCTCAGCCGCGCTACCTGTTCTGCGGCCACATCCACGAAGCGGCCGGCCTCAGCGAGCGCATCGGATCGACCGAGTGCTTCAATGTCGGCAAGCAAGGCTACATCATTGAAGTCTAACGGCGGTTTTTCGGGCTGGCATCATCGGTGCGCGTACTGGCCGGGTAGACAACGAGTTGGCGGCGGTCACCCATGCCTTCGCTCACCGTACGTACGCCTTGCGCCCCATTGAGCTCCAAATGAATGATGCGCCGCTCGCGCGATGACATCGGGTTGAAACGGTGCGGCTGCCCTGTCTCGCGGACGCGCTGCGCCGCGACGCGCGCCGAAAGTTTCAATTCTGCCAAGCGCATCGCGCGATAGTCGCCGCAGTCCAGGCGCACGCGATCGTGCAGGCGCGGATCGAGTCGCAGCCAGCGGTGCGCGATGTGTTCGAGCGCGAGCAGCAGCTCGGCATTTCGTTCCAGCAGGAGGTGCTCGTCGGCGCCTCGAAATGTGATCACGATATCGGCGTCTTCCGAGTTTGCTCCGCCCGGCGCCGAGGCGGAAACATCCCATCCCACCCCCAGACGCATTTCACCGATGGCCAGATCGACAAACCGCTTCAGCTCCGCCAAGGCCCGCTCGCGATCCAGCCGCGGCTCGGCCTGGCTGCGATCTCGCGGCTCCCGGCCCTGACGGGGAGTCCGTTTCCTTGTAGTGCTTCGTTCGTCGCTCATGTTTTTTTATTCTTGAACTTGCTGCGCGAGGGCAGCGGCTGCGTCCGATTCAGATAGAGCTGCTGTCCGACGCTGACAAGATTGCTTGTAAAATAGTAAAGGTTCAGCCCACTCGACAATTGAAAGAAAATGAAGGCCAGCATCAGGGGCATCAAAGCCATCATCCGCTGCTGAGCTGGATCGACCGTCGAAGCCGTAGGCATCATTTTCGTCGATAGGTAGGTGGTCACGGCCATGGCGATCGGCAAGACATAATACGGGTCCTTCGCCGACAAATCGTGGATCCACAGAATCCACGGAGCATGCCGCAATTCGATCGCGCCTGCGAGCATCCTGTAAAAAGCCCAGAGAAAGGGTATCTGGAGGAGCATCGGCAGGCATCCGCCCACTTGTGACCACGGGCTCAGACCGTGCTTGGCGTACATGGCCATGATTTCTTCATTCATCTTGCTGCGACGCGGGTCCGTCATCGAATACTTTCGATAACGGTCCTGGATGGCCTTCATTTCCGGCGCCACGACCTGCATTTTTCGCATGGAATGGAACGTCCAGATGCGAATCGGCAACAGCGCCATGGTGAGGACCAGCGTCAGGGCCACGATGGCCCAGCCATAATTGGGGATGAGGCGGTAGAGCCATTGCAGAATAAACAGCATGGGCTTGGCGATCACACCCGTCCATCCGAATTGCACCAGTCCTTCGAGCGACGGCTGCACTCGGCTGAGAAGAGCCAGATCCTTCGGACCCACGTAGGCTCGAACCTTCACGGGCCCCGGCGCCGCCGAACCGACGGCCATTTCGGCGATCGGTTCGGCCGCCTGCTGATTGTTTGCAACGAAGTGGTGCCACTGCGTCCAATGCGAAAGGTACAGCTCGGTCCCGTTGGGAATGAACGCCGCCGTGAAAAATTGGTCCTCGATCCCGGCAAATTCCATCGCGCCGGGTTGCTGGTAAGGCTGCGTCTGATTGCCGGGAACACCCAACTTCTTGTATTGAATCGTGGTCAGGCTGCCGCTCTGCTGGTAGAAGACGCTCACCAGTTGTGACGCTCTGTACACGGCCCGGTCGCCAAACCCCCCGCGCCACGCGATCCCGCAGGCAAGCGGCTTGCCGTCGAGCGTGGCGGAGGCTTCCGCAGACATCTGGTAATTCGGGCTGAAGCTCAGCGTTTTGGCGATATCCAGGTGCCCGTCGCTCCAGTGAAGGGTGACGGAGGCAGGCGCTTCGAGGACCTGCGTGTCCGCCTGACGCTGGCCTGTTTCGCCTGCGGTGACCTTGTAGAGACCCGCGTTTGCCTCCGATTCTAGCTGGGCATCGGAAAGTTCAATGGAAAAAGGCCAACCCAGCTCTTCGGCCGCATTGGTATTAACCAGATCGAGCGGGTGGGGCGGCTTTTGATCGTCCAGGTACTTCTTTAGCGTCCAGCTTCGGACTACGCCGCCGCGGTTCGACAGCTCCAAGTGATAGAGCGGGCTGTCAATCGTGACCATCCGCTCAGCCGGTGCCTTCGCGATGGGAATCGTGACCCTCTCCGGGTTGGCGCTCAGTGCCGCCCCGCGCCCGGCCTGCGCTGGGGGGGCGCTCGGCACCGTTTGCGAAATGGCCTGAGCGGGTTTTTCGGGTGTCGTGACAGCAGGCTTGTAGAAATGCAGCCACACAAAAGTGATCAGCACGACCAGCACCACAAAGATAATCGCGCGAACCTGATCCGACATCTCACTCACGAGAACAGGCTCCGTCTCAGGTGCCCAGCGACCGTCTGCTGAGCCGCGGGTGCCTGTGGTCGAGGAACCGGATCGAATCCGCCTACCGTAAGTGGCCGGCAGCGCAGTAGCCGCTTCAACGCCAGCACGCTGCCGCGCCAGGCGCCGTGAAGCAGGATCGCCTCATACGCGTACTGCGAACAGGACGGTTGAAACTTGCAAGCTCCTCCAAAAAAAGGCGAAAAAAAAATCATGTAGCAACGCACCAAAAACACGAGCGCGCAGGTGCTGGCAGACTTCGCCGCCGCAGTTATCCGCGGGGCTTTTCGGGTTCGGTCAGCACGGAAGCCGCCCGTGGAAGCAGTCCCAGCAGCTCGTCGGTCAGCGGCTGAAAACCGGCTGTGGCCACTGAGCTGCGCGGGTGAATGACGATATCCCATCCCGAGGCAATCTCCTGTCGGTGGAGCCTCACGATCTCGCGAAGCCGGCGGCGGATACGATTGCGCCGGACTGCGCTGCCCAGCTCCTTCTTGACGCTCCAGCCGAAGCGGCTGTGAGCGAGTCCATTCGGACGAAGAAAAACGGTGAATTCGCGGCCTGCTCGCCTCCGGCCGTCTCGGTACACCGCATTGTATTCGACACGGCGCAGCAGACGACTGGCGCGAGGAAAATCGAGCCGTGGCGGATCAGACCCGCGTGAGACTGTGGCGTCCTTTTTTTCGGCGTTGGGCAAGAACCTTCCGTCCGCCCGCGCTCTTCATGCGTGCGCGGAAGCCGTGCTTCTTATGACGGCTGCGCACATGGGGCTGAAACGTACGTTTCGGCAACGATCTTTCTCCTCTTAATGTGAAGTACGCGCGCCACCACCCCCCAAGTTCACCGGGGCGTCGCGCGAGGCTTTTCGTCCTTCACCGAACCTGACGAGGATCGGTTTCACTGAGCCGCGCGCCTGAGCGGCTCGGGGCGCACGGCCGAATTGGTAAGTGTATGCGACCGCCACACCACGGTCAATGTACGGTGTGGGGAAGTAGGAAGTATTCGGTTCGATGCGGGCCGGGACCGACCTACTTCACTGGACCGAGAATTTCTCGGGCGCGCTCCCTGTCCTGTGCTCGCACCAGCAGCCTAATGCCACCCATCCAAAGCCCCGGCTCTTCCCCTCCGGCATCGTCCGCCTGAACGATGGAATCTACGCCCTGGGCTTGCAGAGCACCTTGGGCAAGCTCCGCCTCGGCCTTGTTCAGGAAATCTCGAAAGACCACCAAGGGGCTGTCATGCTTCATTTTGTTCAGTTCCTCAATCAGTCGCTCCTAGCTGCCTCACCCGTGTGAGGGCTGAAGCTCATACAATAGCCTCACCGAGCACCCCGTCACAACCCGGATCCACCCTGCGATGGAAGCGAAAGGCCGGCCGCGCCAAACGCCTGTTTCACACGGGACTTGGAAAGGTAGACTACGATCCAGACATCAACCGCAATAATGATGGCCTGAAAGAAGAAGACAACCACATGCAGGTGCAGGAACGAGCGTAGCAAGCCCAGTGCATTGAAAATCAGTCCAAGGGTTACCAGGATGAGCGTGCAAATGCGAGCCCAGTTCTGCAGCTTCCAAAGTCCAATGCCGAGCACGAGGTATGCCGCTGCTAGGCCCAGAAACACCAGTCCGACGATCGCGCCGCCCAGTCCGGCAACCGCGCCCAGTCCGGGTCGATTGGCCACGCTCGACAAAATAGCGCCACCCAAGAACATTCCGCATGCCGCAAAAAGCAGAAGAAACGCTCCGACAAAACCCAGTACCGCAATCACGGTTACACCCACGGGGCGCTCCATCTCTCCTCCCTCCGTTGAACGCAATTGAGCGCGACCCTACGCCAACCTAAGGGCAGAATCAAGCGGAAAACTGGAAAGAGCTTTTCGGTGTACTCTCACACCGCAGGTGGAACGGTCGCAAACGATCATCAAAAACGAGGCATGGAGACTCGCATGAAAACCCGAGATGCATCTATCTTTCTCATTCTCACCCTATTTGTCGTTGTCCTTCCATGCGTTCTGCATGGCGAAACAAAGGATCTGAAGACGGGTGCGTTTCAGGTCCAGCATGAGCTCCTGTTGCCGGCAAGCCCGGAAGCAGTCTACGACGCCGTGACAGGTGATATCAGCGGCTGGTGGGACCACTCTTTCTCCCAGCACCCGAAAAGGATGTACATCGAAGCCAAGCCTGGTGGCGGCTTCTGGGAAATCTTCAACGATGCCGGCGACGGGGTGCTGCACGCAACCGTCATCGTCGCCGAGCGCGGGAAGATGATCCGCTTCACGGGTCCTCTGGGTCTGTCAGGGCAGGCGGTCAACATGGTCACAACCTACGAGTTTTTTCCCGATCCGGCCGGGACGAAGCTCCGCCTCACCTGCAACGTGGCCGGCCAGATTGAGGAGGGGGAAGAGAAGGCCGTCGATGCCGTTTGGCACCATTTCCTGGTTGATCGGCTCAAGCCATACATCGAGTCCGGCGCTTATAGGAAAAAGGCTCCGTAATCACTTGCTTTCCGCTGCCGGTATTTTCCGGGCTTTGGTAGGATGTGTGCCCAAGAATCGGCATCAACAAACCGCCAACGAGGTGACGGAGCGGTGGCGAAATCGCGCCCCTCGAAAACGAAGACCAAGTTCGCGGCAACAGCCGCCGCTCGGAAGCCCGCAAGCACCAGCGGAAAGCTGAAAATCGGCCTGATCGGTTTCGGCACGGTGGGCCGCTCGGTCGCGAAAATTCTCGCCCAGGACGATCGAAGTCCGCTGCTTCTCACGCACATCTGCAATCGTCATATTGAGCGAAAAAAAATCGATGGCCTGCCTGCGCACATTCGCTGGACTTCGAAGGTCGAGGACGTGCTCGCCTCCGACGTCGACGTGGTCGTGGAACTGATGGGGGGCCTCGAGCCCGCGGGCCAATGGGTTCAGAAGGCGCTGCGCGCGGGCAAGAGTGTGGTGACCGCCAACAAACTTCTGATCTCCGAGCAAGGTCCCAAGCTCGCCGATCTCGCGCAAAAGATGGGGCGCCGGCTCGAATTCGGTGCGTCGGTCGCCGGTGGCATCCCCGCCATCATAGGTATTCAGGAAGGGCTGGCAGGTGATCGCCTCTACCGCATCGCCGGAATCCTGAACGGCACTTGCAACTTCATCCTCACGGAGATGGAAGCAAGCGGCGTGACCTTCGATGCCGCGCTCGCCCAGGCGCAGCAGCGTGGTTACGCCGAGGCCGATCCGAGCGCCGATGTAGACGGCATCGACGCCCGCGCGAAACTCGTGATTCTCACCCAGGCCGGCTTGCGGCTGCGCGTACGCAGCGAACAGATCCCTTGCCGTTCCATCTCGCTGATTCAAGCCGTGGACTTGATGTACGCAAGCGAACTGAAGTGTGCCATTCGCCAAATCTCGGTCGCGCAAAAGGACACATCGAACGGCGTGCGCCTCGCAGCCGCCGTGCAGCCAGCCTTGGTGGCTACCGGTTCGCTGATCGCCCATGCTCAGGGCAGCCAGAACATTGTGATGGTTAGCGGCGAACACGCCGGACGCATGATTTTTGGAGGCTATGGAGCGGGCGGCGATCCCACGGCGGTCGCGGTGATTTCCGACCTATACGCCATCGCGCGAAGTGCGGGCGCTCCTCCCGAAGCGCTCCCAGGCGCTCTGGAGGTCCCCGACGCCGTCACAGGAGATTTCACCGTACCCCACTACCTACGTTTCGTTGTGCGCGATCGTCCTGGCATCGTGGCGGCGCTTGCGACCATCTTCGCGAAATACGGCATCAGCATCGACGCGCTGCTGCAAAAGCCCGGCTTCCCACATTCCGCGCTTTCCTTTGTGATGACCCTGGAAGCATGCGATAGCGCCGAACTGAATCGCGCGCTGGCAGAAATTGCGCCGCTTGATTTCCACGTCGAACCGCCGCTCTGCCTGCCGCTGTTTCTCGACTGACCTCTCAGGCTACCGCCGGCTTGCCTCTGAACTGCGGAATAAATACTTCTGTCACGAACTGTTGGTAGGAAGTGGGTGTGGTGTTTTCCTCTGACCGCGCCTCGAGCGCCATCATGTGACCGGTGTTGATAGCCCGCGACATTTCCAGAATCAAATCCGCGACATCTTCCGACATCCCGGCTTCGACCAGTGCCGCACGCACCTGCTCATCCGGAAGCTGCTTGTAGGAAAGCTGGGGCCGACCGATGGAAGCACCGATAATCGATGCCGCCTCGGCCATGCTGACGTCTCGTGCGCCTAGAAGCTCGCGCGTTTGGTGGCCGACAAACCTGAGTTCGAGCAGCGCCTGCGCGGCAAATTCGCCGATATCGCGCGTGGCGATCATCGGCAGTTCCACTTCTGCGCGCAACGGACCCGCGACAACCCCGATGGTCTTGATGATCGCGACCTGCGCCAGGGTATTCTCCATGAAGTATCCGGCCCGCAGATGTAACACGTGCAGCCCGGAAATCTGATCGAGCGATTGTTCGAGATCATGCAGGCCTACGACGGGACCGGTTCCGGCCGGCTTATCCGCGCCAAAACTGCTCAGTGAAACCACGTGCTTGACGCCAGCCTGGCGGATCGCGGCGGCCAATGCATCCGACACACGATGCTGGAAGGCGCGGTACTTCAGGGTGCCGGGAGTCGGCGGAAGCATCACGTAAGCCGCTTCAGCTCCGTTCAATGCTTCGGCGAGGCTTCCTGCATCGGTAAGATCGCAGATCCAAGCCTCGGCTCCCTGACGAGTGAGTGGCTCTAGACGCTCGACGTTTCTCCCAATTGTGCGCACTTTCTTCCGTTCCGCCAGCAGTCGCTCGGCAACCACGCGGCCGGTGTGGCCGCTCGCTCCCGTTACAGCGTACATGGCTGTCTCCTTTTCTCGCTCTGTCAGATGGGCCGGTAGGCGATCGGGGCAGCGTGCCGGGAACGCTGCCAGCAGTCCTTGGATCGGCCGCGCGCTCGCTGGGGCATGGGAACCGGCGAAGCTCGCGTCATTCTGTCTCTGTGTATAGGCGGAGTCAAGCGGTGCTGCCGAAAGTTCCGAGCTAGCGATGTACCGCCACAGACTGCGAGGTGGCTCGGAACTGCTTGCTAAGCGCCAGTCCCTGCTGTTGATAGGACGACCCGATGGCTTGCCCGTAGAGTTTGTCAGGAACGCTGGCCATCTTGTGGTACATGAGCCTTCCAACGATTTGGCTATCCTCCAACAAAATGGGAACCTCATGGGCGCGCACTTCGAGGACAGCTTTGGTGCCTTTGATCTCACCCCTTGCGCCGAAGCCAAATCCCGGATCGAAAAAGCCTGCGTAGTGAACGCTGAATTCGCCGATCGAAGGATCGAACTGGGTCATTTCAGCGGCCCAGTTCGGTGGAACGCTGATTCTTTCCTTCGACGCCAGAATATAAAAATCGCCAGGGTCGAGAACGAGGCGCTGTGAGTGGGGAGTTAAGATCGTGTCCCAAAACTGCGCCGCATCGTACGCGCCCACCTTGCTCAAATCCACGGGCGGGCAATTCCGCTTCGCTTTGTAGGCCACCACGCTTGGTTCTCCGCCTCCGCGGAGATCGATCGACATGCGTATGCCCTGATCGAGGACCGCCTTCGCGGGTGCATCGCCGTCTTCGTAATAGACAAGCCCTTCCTGCTGCTCGAATCGCTCAAGAACGCCGTCGGTGGCGGCGGGGGGGTTGCCACGCACAAAGCGAAGCTGCGTGAGCTTGGCACCTGCGGCGAGAATGATCGGGAACGTCCGCGAGACGATTTCGACATACAGCTCGCCCGCATATCCCTTCGGCACCTGTTCGAACTCATCGCCGCCGTCGGTCACGAGCCGTGTAAAGATGTCCAACCTCCCGGTCGTGCTCTTGGGATTGGCCGCGCCGCTGATGTCGGCGGGCAAGGCGAGATTCTCGATTACCGGAATCACAAACACCGCACCTCTTTCCAACAGCTGGGGCTTCGAGAGGTCGAGTTCGGCCAGCTTCAGATCATTGATCTTCGTGGTGATGGTGGAGGCACGGCCGGGAAGAAAGCTGGCCTGTACGCGATACGCTACGTGGGCAAGGCGCAGATCGATCGACGCAGGCTGGATTTGGGCATCTGCGATCTCCACGCCAGAGCGAATCTTGCCGTTGTGGATAAGCTCGCGGATCTCTTGAGACGGCAGGATGCCAGTCTTACGCGGCTCAAGTCGCGCGGTATTGGGAAAAAGGCCCGGAGATGTGGATGCTTTCGTCGTGGCCGCCGTACGCGCTGAGATGCTGGGCGAAGAAGCTGGCTGAGCCCAACGGGGTAAACCATCGCGCCAAGGATCGGCAGTGATTCTAGCACGCCTGGGAGGCCTGGTAAGTCGCCGATAGAAGGAAGTTTGACCGGTTTTGCCGAGTCACCTAGAATCAAAGTGGGTCTGACGATGAGTCTCACACAGGCTGAAAAAGCAAAAAATTTCCGGGCGCTGCACAGGCTACCGGTAACACCTGGTGCGGCGCCCGAACCGGCCGGTCCGGGCGCGTTTATCTTCCCCAATCCGTGGGACGCAGGCAGCGCGCGAATTCTCGCGGGCCTCGGTTTCCAGGCCTTGGCGACGACGAGCGCTGGTCTTGCGTTTTCTTTCGGCCGGCGCGACGGCGCGGTCGGTCGCGACGCAGCGCTCGCGCACTGCCGCTTGATTGTCGAAGCGACCGATTTGCCTGTGGCGGCTGACCTTGAGAATTGTTTTGGCGACGATCCGCAAACCGTGGCAGATACGATCAGGCTCGCAGCCGCTACAGGAATCGTCGGTGGCTCGGTCGAAGATGCCAGCGGCAATGACCGTCGCCCGATCTACGATCACGTTCTCGCGGTCGAGCGCGTGGCTGCGGCAGCCGAGGCAGCGCGGGCGCTGCCGTTTCCGTTCACCTTGACGGCGCGGGCAGAAAATTTTCTGCACGGCCGCGCTGATCTTGATGACACGATCCGCCGCTTACAGGCGTTCGCCGAGGCCGGGGCCGACGTCCTCTATGCTCCCGGGCTGCCCAACCTCGAGGCGATCGGAACGGTGTGCGCGGCCCTCGCGCCCCGCCCCGTGAACGCCCTGGCCGGCATGAAGGGCCTGTCCTTTCCTGCCGAACAGCTGACTGCTGCGGGCGTTCGCCGGATCAGCCTTGGTGGGTGCCTGGCACGGGTTGCGTTCGGCGCGCTCATCGCTGCCGCGCGCGAAATGCGCGAGGAAGGTACCTTCACCTTCGTCGATCACACGATATCCATGACCGAGCTCAGCAGGTTCATGACGGCAAAAAACAACCAGGCTGGCGCTCGGTAGACTAAGTTTGAGCCGTCCACATGTTTGAGACCCTGACCGAAAAACTTCAGCGTGCGTTCAAGAATCTGCGCGGGCAAGGCAAGCTGACCGAAGAGCACCTCGATAGCGCGCTCGGCGAGATCCGCGACGCGCTGGTCGAAGGTGATGTCAACCTCGGCGTGGCGGACGAGTTCATCGCGCACATCCGCCAAAATGCCCTGGGGTCCGAGGTCTTACTACAGCTTTCACCCGATCAGCAGGTGGTCAAGATCGTGCGCGACCAGCTGGCTGACCTGCTGGGGCGCGAGGCGCGTCCGCAGTTCGCCTCGCGCCCACCCTCGGTGTGGCTGATCGTCGGGCTGCAGGGCTCGGGCAAGACCACATCGACCGGAAAGCTTGCGAAGTGGCTCGGCGAGCACGGCCACCGGCCCATCGCGGTTTCCACCGACGTGTATCGACCAGCGGCGCGCGAACAGCTCGCGCAAGTCGCGCGGGCGACCGCCACGCCGATTTGGCCGGGCGCAGGCACAGACAAACCTCTTGAAATCGTGCGTGGCGCCACGCGCGAAGCCAAGCTCTCGGCATACGACGTCATCCTGGTAGACACGGCCGGGCGCCTCCATATCGATGACGACTTGATGACCGAGCTGCAAATGCTGAAGCGCGAGCTGAATCCGGCCGAGATTTTGTTCGTGGCCGACGCGATGATCGGGCAAGATGCCGTACGCTCGGCGGGCGAGTTTCACAAGCGACTCGGGGTGACCGGAATCCTCCTGACGAAAATGGACGGCGATGCGCGTGGCGGCGCGGCGCTTTCGATCCGCAAAGTGACGGGAGCGCCCGTCAAGTTCGTGGGCGTGGGGGAAAAGTACGACGCGCTGGAGCCGTTTCTTCCCGAACGCATTGTAGGAAGAATTCTGGGAATGGGCGACGTCCTGGGACTGATCGAGCGGGCCCAGAAAACCGTCGACGAGAAAAAGGCACGCGAGCTTGAGCGCAAACTGCGCGAAAACGACTTTACACTGGAAGATTTTCGCGACCAGCTTGGGCAGATCCGCAAGATGGGCTCGGTCGAGCAATTGATGGGAATGTTGCCGAAAGTCGGGCCGTTTCGAAATATCCCCAAAGACGCGCAGATTGATGAAAGCCAATTGAAGAGAACCGAGGCCATCATCAACTCCATGACAGCCGCCGAGCGCGCCAACGACCGTATCATCGACGGCAAGCGCCGCAAACGGATCGCGCGCGGCAGCGGCACGTCGGTCCAGGAAGTGAACCAGGTGCTCAAGCAGTACGCCGATATGCGCCGCATGATGAAGCAATACGGCAGCTTGTCCAAAATGAAGATGCGTGGCCTTGGCAAATTCACGGGATTGAAACCGGAGAGGTAGCCGATACCGCGAGCACGGCAACGCATGGAGAGGGCCGGCACGGCCCAGACGAGGGGTCCAACGAGGAGCAACCGTAGATGCCGATTATCATGGATAACACGCTCAATCAGATACGCTCGGCGGCCGCCAGCGGTGGCGACCGCGCGGACCGGGCCAAGCGCTTGGCAGAGTTGATCGCCAAGCTCGGCAAGTATCGCTGGGTGGGCATTTACGACGTAGGGCCGGAAAATGTATCGATCATCGCCTGGAGCGGCCCGGATGCACCGCAATATCGGACCTTTCCGATCACCCAAGGGCTAACCGGGGCTGCGATTCGTGAGAAGCGCGCGGTCGTTGTGGGCGACGTTCGAAACGACCCACGATACCTCACAGCGTTTGGCAATACGCTTTCGGAAATGATTGTTCCAGTGTTTGCGCCGGGCGATGAACGCGTGATTGGAACGGTGGACATCGAAAGCGACCAGGCTCACGCGTTTTCATCGCAGGACCAGCAAAGGATCGAGCAGTGCGCACAGGCGGCGTTGCCGCTCTGGCTGCTCGGCTGACTAGGGCAGGTGCGCCTACGCAGCTCTTAGAGGGCGTTCGCTCCAAGCCACATCCCAATAGCGACCGAATTTGCGGCCGTTTTCGGTGAAGATTCCAACTCTCTTGAAACCGAAGCGCTCGTGCAAGGCTGTGCTCGCCGGATTGGGAAGTGTGTAACCCGCAACGAACCGGCGAATGTCCTCACCGTCAAGCGCCTTGAACAGGCCGCCATAGAGCTCGGAGCCGATTCCCCGTCCGACTGCTTCCGGCGCACAGTAAATCGACGTTTCTACCGTTGTTTCGTAGGCCGCCTTCGGGCGAAAGCGTGTAGTGCTGGCATAGGCCAGCACAGAACCGTTCTGCACGGCCACGAACAACCGATATCGCCCCGATGTGGCGAACTGGCTGAACCATGAGGCCCGCCGCTCGACTGTATACGGCTCGATGTCGAAGGTGACCGGCGTGTGGATTACGTAATAGTTGTAGATCTCGGTCAGACGCGGCAGATCGGCGTCGATCGCTGGGCGGATGGAAAGAACCGACATGTTTGACACCTCCCGGTTTGGGATTGGTGAATGCAGGCAGCATCCGTTATACTGATTGAGTTTAGGAGGAATGACGAGTGTTAACGATACGGCTTGCCAGAATTGGCAAGAAGAAGCATCCCTTTTACCGCGTGGTGGTTACCGAGAAGACTCGGCCGCGCAACGGCCGTTTTGTCGAAATTGTTGGCACCTACAATCCCCAAACCAAACCCGCGGCCGTTCAACTGAATAGTGAGCGCGTGCAGTATTGGATCGGCAAAGGTGCCCAGCCGAGCGAGACGGTTCGAAGCCTCCTACGCAACCCTAAGCCTGCCTGACGCGTCCTATAACTCCAGGGCCCCCAGCTCACAAGCTCCGGTACACGCTCGGGGTGTCTTCCGCTGAGCAAGCTCAAGTGGGGGAAATGCTATGAAGGACCTAGTGGAGGCTATTGCGAAGGCTCTTGTAGATCATCCGGACCAAGTTCTGGTCAGGTCAGTCGATGGCGAGCAGGTTACTGTTCTCGAATTGAGGGTTCATCCAGAAGACCTCGGGAAGGTAATCGGACGACAGGGGCGCACCGCGAAGTCGATCCGAACACTGCTCGGCGCCGCGGGGATGAAACTGAAGAAGCGTTACACGTTGGAAATTCTTGAATAAGTGACCAACCAACCCGCAGGAGTCACGATCGCGCGGGTTTTGCGCCCGCACGGGCGGCATGGCGAGGTGGCAGCTGAAATCCTCACCGACTTTCCTCAGCGCGTTACCACACTGACCGCAGCAGCTTTGTGGGACGGTCATTCTGCGCCCAGGCCCGTCGGCGTGCGTTCCTGCTGGTTGAGCCAGAGCCGCGGCGGTCAGGCCATTTTTCACTTCGAGGGTTCGAGCTCTATTTCAGACGCCGAAAAACTGACGGGGCTTGAAGTGCAGATTCCCGTCTCCGAACGCATGCCGCTTCCTGGCGGCAGCTACTACGTCACCGACCTGACCGGATGTGAAGTGTGCGAAAGGGGTGCGGCCGCGATTGGACGCGTGCGCGATGTTCAATTCACCGGCGAAGACATAGCAGGAACACCGATCCTGGTGGTCGATTCGCCCCAAGGCGAACTGCTCATCCCACTCGCCCAGGAGATTTGTGTGCGCATCGATACGGAGGCACGCCTGATCGAGGTCGTTTTTCCCGACGGACTTCGCGATTTGAACCTCGGTTCCTAAGCTCCCGCTAGTGGCGTAGACTGCCAATCATGCGATTCGATATCGTCACGATCTTTCCGGAATTTTTCCGTGGACCGCTCGATTATGGAATCGTGCGACGGGCGCGCGAGGCGCAGCTCATCGACGCCCATGTCCACGACTTGCGCAACTTCACTGAGGACCGCCATCGCACCGTGGACGACCGCCCGTTTGGCGGAGGCGAAGGAATGGTGATGAAGCCGGAGCCGATCTTCGGGGCGGTGGAATCATTGCTCGGAAAAGCCACCCCCCCCAGCGCAGGAACCGCCATCGTCTTGTTGTCGGCGGCGGGACGCCTATTTCGCCAGTACACCGCGCGGGAATTTGCCAGGCTTGATCGAATCGTGCTGATCTGTGGGCGCTACGAAGGAATCGATGAGAGGGTATCTGAGCACCTCGTGACAGATGAAATTTCGATCGGGGATTTTGTGCTTTCCGGGGGCGAGCTTCCGGCTGCCATAATCCTCGATACGGTGACGCGGCTCATCCCTGGCGCAGTGGGTAATGAAAATTCCGTGCGGAACGAGTCGTTCAGTCCAGCCGACCTGGATACGGCAGACGGCGAGGGTTTCATCCCCAACCGCGCCCAGCCAGAGGGAATTCTTGATTATCCTCACTATACGCGGCCGCCGTCCTTCCGCGGATGGCAGGTGCCCGAGGTGCTTGTGAGCGGGAACCACGAAGAGATTCGCCGCTGGCGCCGCGCCCAGGCGCTCGAAAAGACACGCCGCAACCGGCCCGATCTCCTCGCCCAAGCGAGCCGCACGCCTGGCGATGCGACCGAGGTACAATCGCGCCTGTCCGATGGTCGCGGCGGTTCCCATGGCTAACCCTGGGATGGCTTCTGCAAACTTTGAAAGGACAGAGAATTGACGAAACGATGGTGTGCGGGGTCCGCTCTCGCCGCGGCGGCGCTCGTGGCGCTGCTACTGGCCCTGGTGCCGCCCCTGGCGGCCCAAACAGTGAAAACGCCTCCAACAAAACAATCCTGTGACCGGGGGTGTCTAGAGGCAACGGCGAACAGCTATCTGGAAGCGATGCTGGCACATGATCCTTCGCGCGCGCCGCTTGCGCCGAGTGTGAGATACGCGCAGGACAACGTGCCGCTGACCGTTGGACAGGCTTTGTGGGCAACGGCGAGCGGACTTGGCAAATACCGGCACTACTTCGCCGATCCGGAGCAAGGCGATGTGGGCCTGATCACGGTGGCCTACGAAAATGGCGTGGGCGTAATTTTAATACTGCGGCTCAAGGTGGAAGGAGGACTGATCACGGAGGCCGAACAGTTCGTGGCGCATGATCCGCATGGGGCCGCAGCCTACGAACAGATGGGTGCCCCCGATCCTGTTTGGCTCGCTCCCATTCCCCCCGATCAGCGCCAGTCGCGGGCGGCACTCGATCAAGCGGCGTACATGTATTACCAGGGGCTCGAGCGCAACGACGGGCAGGGCGTCTATGCGTTCACCGACGATTGCAATCGCACCGAGGACGGCGTCCGAACGACCAACCAACCGCGACCGCAGAACTACGGCCACTCGGATACCGATATCAGCGACTTCACCATGCTGAACTGCACGGCGCAATACAAGCTGGGATTTCTCGGCTTTACGACGGGATGCCGCCACCGCCGCTTTCTGGTGACCGACGTGGAGCGAGGCGCGGTGCTGGCTTCGGCCTACCTCGATTTCGATGGGACCGTGACGGAAGTGCATTTGACCGACGGACGTGTGTGGAAGGTTCCGGCGTATTTCATGACGCCGCGCACCAACCAGTCGAATGAAGCTTACCGGATCGAGAAGGGAAGCATCCGACTCATTGAAATGACGATGTATGAGATCCCTTTCCACATGGAACCGGCATTCCCATAGATAGGCCAACTGATGATGCTGAACATACGTGTGCGTGGCTGGTTGGCGGCACTGGCAGCCGCCGCCCTATGCGGCGCGGCTTGGCCGCCCAGAGCTGTTCCCGACGACGGGAAATCGCTCGTGTTCGCTCCCGCTCCTGTGGCACCCGCTTCCCCCGGCGAGTGCGATCGCGAGTGCTTATACGGCTTCGTTGACAAATACTTCGACGCGATGCTTTCGCGCTACCCCTCGACCATCGCTCTGGCCCCAGACGTGAAGTACACCGAAAACGAGCAAATCGTAAAGCCGGGCGAAGGCATCTGGAAAACCTTTTCAGGGCGAGGGACGTACCGCGTGTATCTGGCCGACCCGACAACGGGGGAGGCTGGCTACTATGGGGACATCCGAGAAGACGGAGGCCTGTTGGTCGGTATGGTGGCTCTGCGGATCAAGGTGAAGGAGCACCGCATCGCCGAAATCGAACTGATCACAGTGCGAGAGGAGAAAAGGCCGAGAGCCGGACTAGGTTTGAGCACGGCCGGCATCATGACGCCGCGAATGATGGATGAGCTCGATGGCAGTCAATTCATCCGACCGAATCCTGCGCTGGTGGAGCCCGTCCAGTCGCCAGCAAACCGCGAACACCTCGTTGGGGCAACCAGAGGATACTTCGATGCGTTCCAGCAGAGCCAAGGCTCGCTCGCGCCCATCGACAGCGAATGTTACAGAAGAGAAAACGGCGTGACAACTACGAACAATCCCGACGGGCCCGTCATCGATCGGGCCCAGCCTGCGTTTCGTCTCTTTAGCGGCAGTTGCGCCGAGGAGATCGACCGGAGATTCTTCAGTGCCCTTTGGAAAGTTCGGGGCCTGCGACCGCTGGTGATCGATGAAAAGCAGGGATTGGTGCTCAATCTTGCGTTTTTCGACAACGAAGGAGACGCCCCATCGGTCGCAGTTCCGGAAGTAGGTTCGGTGGCGGTGCCGGTCGAATTGCGCCGACCGATCACATTCATGACGCCACAGCTGTTCAAGATCGAAAACGGCAAAATTCGCGCCATCGAGGGGATCTCGTGGCCGGTGCCGTTCGGGATGCATTCGGCCTGGGGTGACTAGGTCTCGCCTCGCACGGAGCCTAAAGCCTGAAAAAGACTGAATTAAGAATGCACTTTGTCGTAGGCAGGAGGTTCTGAATTCGCTATACTTTCCAGTTGGACGCGGCGTGCTGGCCCCACCTAAACGGGTCTGCCTGGAAAAAGAGCCATGAAACCGATCATCGCAAAGGTGCAGGAGTCACAACTGCGCAAAGACATCCCGGCGTTCCGCCCAGGTGACACGGTTCGTGTGCACGTGCGCCTGAAGGAAGGCGAGGGCGACAAAGAGCGCATCCAGCCGTTCGAAGGCGTGGTGATGGGGCGGCGCGGGGAACTGCTGGGCGAAAGCTTTACTGTGCGGCGTGTGAGCTTCGGCATCGGCGTGGAGCGGATTTTTCCGGTGCATTCGCCAATGATCAGCTCGATCGAAGTAGTGCGGCAAGGTCGCGTGCGTCGCGCCAAGCTAAACTATCTACGCACGCGTAAGGGCAAGGCCGCACGGATCAAGCGGGTCGAAACACCCGAAGCAGTAGCCGTGGGCGCCGAAAAGGAGTAGGCCCAGTCCTAGCCCACTTTTCTCCGAGAGCCTGTCTTCTTTTTTCCTGTTCCCTGAATGTCCGCTCTATGCGTGCTGATCGACCTGCGCCAACCCTGTGTTAGAATCCGTGCCTGATGGGACGGCTTTGCTCCGCCAGGCACGAGCGCGAGGCGCGCCAGCGCGGCTGGCTGCGCATTGCAGGACTCGACGAGGCGGGTCGCGGCGCTCTGTTCGGGCCGGTCGCAGCGGCAGCTGTCGTGCTGAATCCGCGACGGCGTATTGTCGGTCTGGATGATTCCAAGAAGCTAACGGCCGATCGGCGCAGCGAACTTGCCGAACGCATCCGTGAACATGCGCTGGCGTGGGCCGTGGCGGAAATCGACGCCAGCCGCATCGACGCCTGGAACATCTACCAGGCCAGTCGACAGGCCATGGTCGCGGCCATCTCGCAACTTCAACCCCTGCCTGACTTCCTTCTTCTCGATGCGCTCGAACTGGACTTGCCGATCGAACAGAAAGCGCTGATTCACGGCGACGCGCGGTCGGTTTCGATCGCTGCCGCTTCCATTCTGGCGAAGGTGGAGCGAGACCGCCGCATGGAGGAACTCCACGAGCTGTATCCGCAGTACGGCTTGGCGCACAACAAAGGCTACAGCACGCCGGATCATCTCGAGGCGCTGCGGAGATTTGGCCCGACGCCGCTGCACCGTTTCTCCTACGCTCCGGTGCGGGAGTCGCGCTGCTGGTCGATCGCTGCCGTACAAACGACGTTTCCTCTCGAGAGCCCTCCTGCCGCGGGGCCATAGCGAGCGGCGGATGTCGAGCAAGGGATTTCGGGCGCCGGGAGCGTCGATGACCTACATTGCCATGGGACACATGTTGTTTGAATCGGTCGAGGCTTTCCGGACAGCCTGTTATCCCGTTCGTCACCAGCCAGGCTGCGCTTGATAGACCCCTGTTTTCCGTGCGTGCTAACCTTCAGTTCGAGTCGCGGGTGTGGTCGGTAGGTACTGCTCACCTAGGCGATACCGAACCACCTGAAAGCATCCATGGCCTTCAACAAAACGAAAGCGCTTGAGAGCGCTCTGAAGTTCCTCAACCAGGGCAAGGTCGCCCAGGCCATCGGTGAGTACCAACAAATCCTGAGGCACGATCCCAAGGACCAAGCCACCTTAATGACCGTCGGTGATCTCTTTGCACGTCAGGGAGAGATGGGGCCGGCCGTTGAATATTTCGAGCGGCTCGCGCAGGTTTATCTCAGCGACGGCTTTAACAGCAAAGCCATCGCAATTTACAAGAAGATCGCCAAGCTCGCACCCGCCGAGCTTGCGCCGCTCGAGCGGCTGGCCGACCTTTATGTTCAGCAAGGCGTGCTGAGCGAAGCGCGGCCGCTCTTCCTTCAGATTGCCGAAGCCCACCTGAAGGCCAACCGCGCGCCCAAGGCTGTCGAGGTGCTGCAGCGCTTACTCGACGTCGAGCCCGATAATCCGCGCGTGCAGATGCGTCTGGCGGAACTCTACAATGTGATGGGTCAGAAAAAAGAAGCGGCCCAGGTCTATTACAACTACGCACAGCGCCTCTACGAACGGGGCGAGGATGACGAGGCTCAGAAACTGATTGAACGCGCCCTGGCCGTGGATGCGGGTCTTTCCGCAGCAACTCTGTTGAAGGCCAGAATCCTCGCTCGAACCAACAAAACCGCCGCAGCGATTGGCATCCTGGAAAGCCACCCCGAAGCCGACGGGGGCGAAGAGGTGACCAACCTGCTGGTCGATCTGCAGCTTACGGCGGGGCAGTTTGACAAGGCGGCCGACCGCGGACGAAATCAGCTGATTCGCGGAAGTTCTCATTCCGTACTGCTCCAGAAAGTGTGCGAATCAGGGATCGAGTCGGGCCATGCGAAGCAGGTTCTAGCGCTGCTGCGTGAGCTGCGTGAACCCCTGATCGAGACGAGCGAGCACGACAAGTTCGTGAAACTGCTTTCCAGTGCCATCGAAAAACTTCCGGGCGAGGCCGAGCCACTGGAAACGCTGGCCGACTTTGCGCGGCATACCAGCGATCCCTTTCAGCTCAGTACCGCGCTGACTAAGCTGGTCGACCTTTACACTGAAGCCGGCAATTTTTCACGCGCCGAAGAGCTGATGCAGGAGCTGGTTGAGCGGAACAAAAGCGACGAGCGTTTGCTGGCAAAGCTCGAGCAATTGCGCGCGAGAAGTGCCGGTGTGCCCGCGCCACCGGCAGAACCGGAGCCAGAGCCGACCGTAGCCGAGGTGGTCTCACGAGAAGAACCTCTGGTGCCTGAACCGAGCGTCCCAGTGACGCCAACGGCACCGGCAGGGGCGGCCGAAGAACCCTTAGACGAAGAGGCACAGCGCTACATCGCTCAGGCGCTTACCGACGTGGACCTCTTCTCGAGCTATGGGTTGACGCAGAAAGCCACGCAACTTCTAGAAAGCGTTTTGCAACGAGCGCCGCGCCATACGCCGACGCTGGAACGCCTACTCGACCTATGCCTGGGAGCGGGCAACGAACGGCGTACCGCGGAACTTGCGGCTCAGCTCGAACAGATTTACCTGAACCGCGCTGACACGATCAACGCAGAGCGTTTCGCCGAACTTCGCCAGCGGTTCCAGAAAGTCGCGGGCCTCACGGAGGAGGAACTGGCCGCTGCGACGGCCGAGCCTCCCAGGCCGGCGGCACCGGCCACGGCCGAGCCTCAGTCGCCAGCACCGCCCGCCTTGGGGATGGAAGTTGCGCCTGCTGCTGAAACGCCCAGTGCGGTCGAGTTTTCAATCCCCGTGGCGCCGCCCGAACCGGAGCCAGCCGCTCCGGAAGCCTCTGCGGCCGCGCCAGCGCAGCCGCCGCCAGCACCGATCGCACCTCCGTCTGCGGTTTCAACCGAAGTGGATCTTTCAGATGAATGGGAAGCAATGGTTCAGGAAGTTGCCGAACCTGCTCCTGCGACTGTGCCCGATGCGGCCCCACCTGCCTCTCGGGAGGAGCACGAATCGGATGCGGCTCAGACGGTTGCACCCGAGCCCGCTCGGGTGGAATCAGAAGAAGCAACCATCGAAGAAATAACTGCGCCCAGCGACGAGCTTATCGAGATTTCAGAGCCGACAGCAACCGAGACGCCCGAACCCGCCCTGGAATTTGAGGAAGAGCCAGAACCGGAACCGCCGGCGGCGGAACCGGTCGCTGCCGAAGGCCCGGAATTTGACCTGGAATTGAGCCCCGAGTTGGCCCCCGCCGATGGTCATAGCGGCCCGGCGACGACGGAAGACTTTCTCAGTGAGTTAGCCGCGGAGATCGAGGGCATGGAGTCGCCTGTGGCAGAACATGCCGATTGGGCGCCACCGGTCGAGGTCGCATCCACCGAGGCTCCGCCCGCCCCGGCAGAGGCTGCTCCACAGTTGTCGGAGGCGAGCCTGAACGAATTGGCCGAAGTCTTTCAGGAGTTCCGAAACGAACTGGGCGAGATGAATGAAGACGCAGAAGAAGACCTCGAAACTCATTACAATCTGGGCATCGCGTACCGCGAGATGGGCCTGCTGGACGAAGCCATTGGCGAGTTCCAAAAGGTAGCGAAGGCGGTCCAAAAGGGCAGGCCGTTCCCCTATGCCATGAACTGCGCGACACTGCTGGCGCTGTCCTTCATGGACAAGAGCGAGCCGAAAATCGCGGCGCTGTGGTATCAGCGGGCTCTCGAGTTGCCCAAGCTCGATCACGAGACCGTTCTGGCACTGCGCTACGACCTGGGCGTCGCATTCGATCTGGCAGGCGAGGCCGACGCGGCTCTGGACAGCTTCCGTCAGGTCTACGCCATGAACATCGATTACCGCGACGTGGCCGACCGCATCGCAACGCTTCAAAAACACTAAGTGTTCGAGCACCCGTGGCGACGGAGGGTTGCCACGCCTGAAATAATCTCCCATAATCCTAGCTCCACGATGAGGCGTATCCTGCGTGTGCCGCTTCTCCTACTCTGGATTGGATTCGGACTGGCACTGATTCTTGTGCCCTGGTCGAATTTTTGGGACGCCAACTACTACCTCTACCAATATCCCTCGCTCGGGCTGTTCTTGAGGAACGCCTACCTGCGGGGTGCCGTTTCGGGGCTGGGATTCATGAATGTTTTGCTATCGCTCGAAGCGTTCCGCCACGGGACATCCTCCGTTGCCAAGCGCAGCTGAAAAGACCAACCAGAAAAGGATCGTCTGCTACGTAACAGACGGAAAGTCGCTCACGCCTGGCGATCATACCAGCGGTCGGACCGCTCACGTGCTGGGAAAAATTCGGAAAGCCATTACGGCAGGCGTTGACTGGGTGCAGATTCGTGAGCAGGATCTTTCGGCGCGAGACCTGCTCTCGCTGGCACGTCAAGCTCTCAGGGAAACCGCCGCCGTCCCCGATGCGCATGTGAGGATCATCCTAAACGATCGGGTTGATGTGGCACTGGCTGTTGGAGCGGCGGGCGTCCACCTGGGAGGCGAGTCGCTGCCCCTGCGGGAGGTCCTACGATGGCACCGAGCGGGCAATGGGCCTGCGAATTGGCTGATTGGAGCCTCCTGCCATAGTCTTGCGGGAGCCTGCGAGGCCGAGAGTTCCGGCGCCACCTATATTTTTTTCGGGCCTGTCTTCGACACTCCTTCCAAAAGACCTTTCGGACCGCCGCAGGGTGCCGCGAAACTCGCGGAGGTGTGCCGCGCCGTGCGAATCCCAGTGATTGCGATTGGGGGCGTCAACCGAACCAACGGAGACGACTGCCTGCGGGCCGGCGCGGCAGGAGTCGCAGCCATTCGTTTATTTCAGGAACCCAGCGCGGCGGCGGAGTTGACGCAAACGATCCGAGCCTGGCATTCGGCCGGCGAGTAAAGGCTAGGCGCTAAGCCAGCGGCCAACAGGCTGCAGTCTTTCCACGTGGTCGCAAATCACCTTGATCACCGCCGTCACTGGAATGGCTAGGATCAGACCCATCGGCCCCCAGATCCATCCCCAGAAAAGCAGAGCGACGGTGAGCGCCATGGCATTGAGCCGCACTCGCCACCCCACGAGAGCAGGTATCAGCAGATTTGCCGTGACGATGTGAAAGAACGTGAGCATGGCGAAGATGCCCACAAAGGGCCCGATCGTGTGGTATTGCTTTAGGCCGATCAGCAGCGGTGGAATCCAGGCCATAACCGCGCCGAGGTACGGCACCAAATTGCAAAGACCGGAAACAAGTCCCGTCAGAAACGGGAAGTCCATGCCGAGGAACCAGAAGAAGAGCCAGCTCGCCACGACCAGAACCAAGCCCACCAGCGCGGTGCCCATCAGATAGCTGCGCAGTACTTGTGTCACGTCCACCAGGGTGTCACGAACCTGCGTGCGCTGGTTGGCGGGAAACAGTTGCATGGTGGCGTGCCAGACCTGGCGCTTCGCCGCCAACATGAAGAAAACAAGAAACGGCATGAACGTCGCCGCGAGCACGAACTCTGAGAGCGAACCGAGCCTGCCGACCAGCGCACTGCGGAAAGGATGCGATTCGGTGACGGCTACAATCTGCTGGCCCGGCTGCTCGGTCGGCTCGATTTCGGAAACATGCTGCTCGAAAGTCGCCAGTCTCGATTCAATCGCGACGGTTGCCGCGCGCAATGGCGCACGATACTTCGGCCAATCCTGGCCGAATTGGTCGGCGCGTTCCACCAACATCCAACCGAGAACGGCAAATACGGCCAAGGCAAACAAAACGACCAGTAGCGAACCGAGCGCGCGGGAAATACGAAGCCGTTCCAACCAACCAACGACCGGGTCGAGAAAATAGGCCATCAAGACGGCGGCGAGCACCGTCACGATCACTGTCGATGCCCAATAGCAAAACCCGATCACGATTCCGGCGGCAATGATGCGTGCACTCGCCGTGCTGCGGGAAAAGACCTGGGATTCATCTACCGGCATGGGCCTAAGATAGCACACGCTTGGGGGCCACACGACAAGGAGCGAAGGCCGGTTCCCCCGCAGGTAACATTTCTGGCGCTTTTGAACGAGCGGTCGTCTGCGGCCCTGCTGCGCGATGATAGAATCCAGATCGCACGACCGCCCACATGCCGAAACAACTTTTCGGAACGGATGGCATCCGTGGCATCCCCGGCCAGTACCCGCTCGATGACGCAACGCTCGAGGGGGTCGGCTTCGCTCTCGGCCAATACCTGCTCCGAGAGAAGGCAAGCCAAATTGCGCCGCGCGTTCTGATCGGGCGAGACACACGCGAGTCGGGGCCGCACCTGGCACAGTGCATTGCGAACGGCCTCGGCGCGGCCGGAGCAGAGGCCCTTGGGGCAGGCGTGCTAACCACGCCGGGGGTGGCCTGGCTAGTGAACCGCAAGGGCTTCGCAGCGGGCGTGGTCGTTTCTGCGTCTCATAATCCGTATCATGACAACGGCGTAAAGCTAATTTCTTCATCGGGAATGAAGTTCGCGGATGCGGTCGAAGCCGACCTCGAGCGCTTGATTCTTTCGCCCAACGGATCGCCGCCGGCCCCCATCTCGGTGGTTCCGGTCGGGCGCAATGGTGACCAAAAGCTCTGTGAGGACTACCTCGCCGGGCTTCGCAACGCTGCACTTCCTCGAGCAAAAATCGCGGGTATGAAGATCGTGCTGGATTGTGCCAATGGCGCGGCGACCGAACTCGCGCCCAAGCTTTTCCGCTCGCTCGGAGCAAGCGTTGTGGCCATCAACGATCGACCGGACGGGAGGAACATCAACGCCGGTGCAGGATCACTTTATCCCGAGGGCATGCAGAAGCGCGTAGTGGAAACGGGGTCCGAGCTGGGCGTGGCATTCGACGGCGACGCTGACCGCGCGATTTTCGCCAGTGCATCGGGCCGACTTGTGGACGGCGACGGCGTGCTTCTCGCCCTCGGGCGGCACCTGAAATCCACCGGGCAACTAAAGGGCAGCGTGATCGTCGGTACGACGATGGCGAACCTAGGTTTGGAACGCGCGCTCGAGAAAAACGGACTTCAGTTGTTGCGAACCGCTGTGGGTGACCGCTACGTTCTCGAACAGATGCAGCGCATCGGCGCAAACTTCGGTGGAGAGCAGTCTGGACACATCCTGTTTCTTGACGACGCGACCACCGGCGACGGCATGCTGACCGCCGTCAAAATGGCGTCGCTGGTATCGATCGCCGGTCCCCTCGATCGATTGGTCGCAGATCTGAAGATTTATCCGCAGAAGATCGTCAACGTTCGCGTGAAGTCAAAGCCACCGATGGATTCCCTGCCCGAAATCACCCACCTGCTTAGCGAGGCCAAGCGCGCTCTGGGTAGTTCCGGCCGCGTCGTCTTGCGCTATTCGGGAACCGAACCGCTGGCGCGCGTGATGGTGGAAGCCGAGCGCCAACAGGAGGTCGACCGATGGACCGACGCGATCGCCTCGGCGATTCGCAGCTCGATCGGGACTTAGCAGCTTTTTCATAGTTCTGAGACAGGCATTGAATCCAGTTTCTGAAAACCCAGGCCTCGCTTTCCTATGTTGTTTGGAAGAATCAGCGATCCACTTACCAGGGGGCCGTCATGCTAACTAGCTGTACAGTAAAGAGATAGAACCACCTGGAAATGTGCGCACAGGTGGCCCTGCGCGTGCAGCTGCATCGACGGCTGTCTCTTGACCCGGGGTGGGCCGGTTTCGTCGCGCCGAAGCCGGAATTCTGGGGGTAGAGCAACAGGGGGTCCGGGTGGGCCCCCTATTTTTTTGTCTGTTTCAGTTCAGCTGCAGCCGGATGTCGAGCCACAGTTCGAGCACTTGTAGCAACTGCCGTTGGGCGTCATGGGCATGCCACACTCTGAGCAGTAGGGCGCGTCGTCGATGAGGGTGCGAGGCCGTGGGACATCGATCTCAGCCGGCCGCGTGGCGCCTAGGACCTTCGGGGCCTCCGGGGTCGTTGTTGGCTCGATCGCTGCGCTGCCATCGTGATCCAGATAGTCCGGTGCAATGAATTTTCCGCCGAGCCAGCGCCCGATGTAGTCAACCACGGACTTAGCGTAGCGGATCTTCGAGTTACCGGTATAGCCGGACGGTTCGAAGCGCGAATTGACGAACTTGTCGACCAGCGCTCGAAGCGGCACACCGTATTGCAACGAAATCGACACAGACAGCGCGAAGGCATCCATGATGCCGGAAAGCGTGGAGCCCTCCTTTGCCATCTTGATGAAGATTTCGCCGGGTTGTCCATCTTCGTACATTCCGACGGTGATATAGCCCTCGTGGCCGCCGACGGAAAACTTGTGAGTGATGGAGTTCCGCTCGGCCGGCAGCTTGCGTCGCTTCGCGCCGGGAAACAGATCCTGCTGCTGCGGCGTTTCGGCGTCCGGAGTCGTCGCGGGCGGGGGAATGAGGGCCGGCGCTGGGGCAGGGGCGGTGGCCTTTTCCTCTTCCTTCTTACCGGCTGCCGATAAAGGCTGCGCCCGCTTGGAATTATCGCGATAGATAGCTACAGCCTTCAGTCCGAGTTTCCATGACTCGGTGTAAGCCTCCATGATGTCCTCGACGGTGGATTCCTCCGGCATGTTGATCGTCTTGCTGATCGCTCCGGAAAGGAACGGTTGCGCCGCCGCCATCATCCGGAGATGCCCCCGCCAGGGGATCGAGCGGCCACCACCCATCGGCGCGAGCGAGCAATCGAAGACGGCGAGATGCTCCGGTTTCAGCCCCGGCGCTGCTTCGATCGTGCCATGTGTGTCGATGAAATCGACGATCCTGGCGACGTTCTCCGGCGCATAGCCAAGCTGCATCAACGCCTGCGGCACGGTATTATTGACGATCTTGATCACGCCGCCGCCGACCAGCCTCTTCTGCTTGACCAGCGCCAGATCGGGCTCGATGCCTGTTGTGTCGCAGTCCATCATGAAGCCAATCGTGCCGGTCGGCGCAAGAACGGAAACCTGCGAATTCCGATAGCCAAACTTCTCACCGAGCTCGAGGGCCCGGTCCCATGAATCCACTGCGGCGCGCAACAGCGATGGCTGCACGTTTTCTTCCCTGAGCGGCCGCAGGGCGTCGCGATGCATGCCGATCACTTCAAGCATGGACTCGCGGTTGCGCGGGAAGCCGCCGAAGGGTCCCATCCGCTCGGCGATGCGCGCCGATTGCACATAGGATTGGCCCGTCATCAGCGCCGTGACCGCGCCGCAGAAATCCCGGCCGCCGTCAGAGTCGTACGGCAAGGCGAGCGACATGAGCAGCGCACCGAGGTTCGCGTAGCCGATGCCGAGCGGGCGATAATCGTGCGAATTTCTCGCGATTTTCTCGGTCGGGTAACTGGCGTTATCGACCAGGATCTCTTGCGCGGTGATGGTGATGTCCACCGCGTGACGGAACGCTTCGATATCAAACTGGCCATTCGCACCGAGGAATTTCAGCAGATTGAGCGAAGCGAGATTGCAGGCCGTGTCGTCCAGGAACATGTATTCGGAGCATGGATTGGAGGCATAGATTCGATCCGTGGCCCTGCAGGTGTGCCAGCGATTAATCGTCGTGTCGTACTGCATGCCCGGATCGCCACAGTCCCACGTCGATTCGGCCATCTTCTTGAGCAGATCGCGCGCGCGGAACTTTTCGACCGGCTTGCCGTCGGTAATCTGGTGAGTCCACCAATCGCGCCCTTCCTCGACGGCATGCATAAAATCGTCGGTCACGCGTACTGAATGGTTGGCATTCTGGAAGAACACCGATCCGTAGGCCTCGCCGTCGATCGAGGAGTCGTAGCCCTGCTCGATCAGCACGTGCGCCTTACGCTCTTCCCTCACTTTCGACTCAATGAACTCCACAATGTCTGGGTGATCGACATTGAGGATCACCATCTTGGCGGCTCGGCGCGTCTTGCCGCCGCTCTTAATGACGCCAGCGAAGGCGTCGAAGCCTTTCATGAAACTGACCGGTCCGGACGCGATTCCGCCGCCTGAGAGCGTTTCGTGGCTTCCGCGGAGAGCCGAAAAATTCGTGCCCGTTCCAGAGCCCCACTTGAAGAGCATGCCTTCGGTTTTAGCCAGGTTCATGATGGAGTCCATGCTGTCCTGGACGGAGTTAATGAAGCAGGCCGAGCACTGGGGCTTGGGCTGCACGCCGACGTTGAACCAGACTGGCGAATTAAAGGCCAGCTTCTGCTCGACAAGCAGATGCGCCAGCTCGTCGCGAAACGCGTTTCTCGATTCCATCGAAGCGAAGTAACCGCCGTCCTGTCCCCAGCGCACGAACGTATCCACCACGCGTCGTATCAATTGGCGCACGGACGTTTCGCGCTCCGGCGTACTCGCCTTCCCGTGGAAGTATTTCGATGCGACGATGTTTGTCGCCGTCTGCGACCAGCTCTGGGGGACCTCTACATTTTCCTGCTTGAAGATCACCTGGCCTTTATCGTTGCCGATTGCCGCCGTGCGTCGCTCCCACGCAACGACGTCGTATGGCGACACCAGGCCGTTTGTGAAATGGCGCCGGAATTCCAGGCCCGTGGCGCGCCTTTCGGATTGCTCGATTTGCGAACTTGGGTTCAGGGCTATCCTCGTCTCTGCCATCTCTGCCTCCGCGCCGGCAACTGCGCTGCCGAATGGTTGGCCGGGGTGCCGAGCGGGAGGAGCTCCTCTTACTCTATTCTACTCCCAGCCGGAACCCGGATGTCGTCGCGTGTCTAGCGACACGCGCAATGGAACGTGATTGCTAGAAAAGCGGCGCGCCCGTCTCGGGAAAGCGACCGCTTCGCACCCCTAAAACAAAAACGAGAAAAGCACCGCTAAGCCGCGCACCAAAGCGCGGACTCAAAGGAAAGCGCTTTCTCTGGCTATTCGACGGAACTCAGTCCGTTCATCGCGTTGTGGCCGCCACGGCGAGAACGGTCTCGACGCGCTGTCCGAATCTGGGTGCGAAGTATCGTGGGTTGCGAAAAAGTTGTCAAGAGAAATTCACGGTCGAACCACAAAATATTTGGCACCTTGTGTCCAGAATGTCTATTCGTAGTAGTCTCCCTGCCGATACAGTGTACGCGCTGGATCTTCGCGCTCCGGTCCATGGCTATTTGTCATCGCGCGCCACACCAAGGAATTGACAGGCGTGATCCGGGTGAAAAAAAATAGATCATCCACCATATGAGCATGCCTGCCATCGAAATCGTTGGACTCACCAAGGACTATACGGTCGGCTTCTGGTCCAAGCGCGTGCGCCGGTCCCTCGACAACCTGACGCTCGCCGTCGAGGATGGCGAAATCTTCGGATTCCTCGGGCCGAATGGTGCTGGGAAAACCACGACTCTCAAGCTTCTGACCGGATTGATCTTTCCAACTTCCGGCACGGCGCGCGTCCGGGGCCGATCGATTGATGACATCAGCATGCATCGCGAGATTGGCTATCTGCCCGAGCAGCCCTATTTCTACGATTATTTAACCGCGCGCGAGCTACTGGATTACTACGCGCGATTCTCAACCTACAGTTCACAAGACCGGCGCGAGCGCGTCAGCCAGCTCCTGGAGCGCGTTGGTCTAGCGAGCGCGGCCGATGTGCAGTTGCGAAAATACTCGAAGGGAATGTTGCAGCGCGCCGGGATCGCACAGGCCATCCTGCACGAGCCGCAAGTCGTGTTTCTCGACGAGCCCATGTCGGGTCTCGACCCGGTCGGCCGCCACGAGGTCCGCGACATTATTCTTGAGCTTAAGAAGCAAGGGCGAACCGTTTTCTTCTCCACGCACATCCTTTCGGACGCCGAAATGCTGTGCGACCGCGTCGCGGTTCTGGCCGCAGGCAAACTACAAGGTGTGGGAGCGCCGGGCGACATCGTGTCCCTCGAAGTCCACACCATGGACATTCTGTTTGAGCTGCGGCCAGGTCAGGATTTGCCTCCCGGGATCGCGCACAAGATCACGCGCATCGGCGCGCGCTGCCATGTGGAAGTGCCCGAACATGAGCTCTACGCCGTCCTGGATGAATTGCGGCGCTCGGAGGCCCGCCTTCTTTCCGTTTTGCCGGTGCGACCCACGCTCGAGGACTACTTCCTGCGCCTGGTCGGCACCGAAGGAGCGGTTTCGCGCGGCGTCGAGGTGACAACCACATGAGCACGGCGCCTCTACCGGTGGCGCTCAATACCTTCCGCGAAGCGGTGCGCGACCGTGTGCTCTACAATCTGGTCTTTTTTGCGCTGCTGATGATGGGCGCGGCCATTCTCGTGGGGCAGATTTCCATTGGAATCGACAGGTTGGTGATCATCAATCTGGGCCTTTCGGCGATTTCGTTGATCGGACTGGTGATGGCTATTTTCATCGGCGTCGGATTGGTATCGAAGGAAATCGAGAAGCGCACGCTCTATAGCCTTCTGGCAAGGCCGATTCGGCGGTGGGAATTTCTGCTCGGCAAATACGCTGGCCTGGTGCTGACACTTGTGGTGAACACCGCGTTCATGACGATTGGGCTGGCCGCCGCGCTGTTCTACGTGGGTCGACCCTTGGTGCCGACCGATCTGCTGATTCTCGTCGCCGTGTATTTCATTTTGCTGGAGCTGGCTTTGGTCACGGCCCTGGCACTGTTTTTCTCCTGTTTCTCGAGTCCGATGCTCTCGACCCTGTTTACGGTGGGAATCTACATAACGGGGTGCTTTGCGGGCGATATTCGAGCTTTTGGGGAACTCACGCGGAATCCTGCCATGAAAATTTTGACGCGCGTCATTTCCTACCTCGTTCCCAACTTTCACAACTTCAATGTGATCGCGTTCGCCGCTCACGGTCAGAGGATCCCGTTTTCGCTCGTCGGACACAACACGCTCTATGCCGTGCTGTACGTCGCGCTTCTGCTGATTGCCGCCTCGGCTGTGTTTTCAACCCGCAATCTGAAATGAGCCGCTCCAGTCGATCCCGCCCACGATGGACCGCGCTCCTGCTCATTCCGCTGCTTTTCGCTGCCGTTGCAGGCCTGCAAACGCGGATCGATTCCGAGATGGGTTCGCTCACGCAACTAGGGGACGATCTGTTTCTGCGCTCGCCCTCCGCGATCAAGACCGTGAGCCTGGGCTATGAATCGTTGCTCAGCGATATCTACTGGACGCGCACGGTGCAATATTACGGCGGGCGATTTGCAACCGAAGGTGCCACGTTCCCTCTGCTTTGGCCGCTGCTGGATATCACAACCACGCTCGATCCCCAGATGATCATCGCCTACCGATTCGGCGCCATTTTCCTCTCCGAGTCGGGGACGGGGGGAGCCGGGCGTCCCGACCTCGCCGTCGAACTTGTCAAGCGTGGGATTCGCTCGAATCCGGACGACTGGCGCCTCAACACGGACTTGGGATTTCTCTACTACTGGAGATTGAGGGATTACCCGTCCTCTGCATCCGCCTTCCTCGATGGCAGCAACAAACCGAATGCTCCGCCCTGGATGAAGGTGATGGCCGCGCGCGTGGCACAGAAGGGTGGATCGCTCGACACTGCACGGATGATTTGGTCAGAGATTTATGAGTCGAACAAGGATCCGAAGATACGCGAGCGCGCTCTTGAGACCTTGCGCGGACTCAGGGCCGAGGAAGACATGCAGCAACTCAACCTGCTGGCCGATGAATACCAAAAACGCTCGGGGCGATATCCTGCCTCGGTGAGCGACCTGCGATCGGCCGGTCTGATCGCAGCCATTCCAGTCGATCCGGACGGCTATCCCTACCTGTTCGAACCGGACGGGAAGGCGGCGCTTGATCCGAGGAGCCCCGTAGTCATTCCTAAGGAAATCAAAACTCCGCCCACACCAGGCCATTATTGATCAAGCCGGGGAGCGAAGCCGGGGCCTAGCGCGCCCAGCCAGGTCGAAAGTTGTTAAAATAGAATTTGGTGAAGGGATGAGGATCCCGTTGGTAGTCGCGACCGCGATTTTGGCTCTGACTAGCCTTACGTCTTTCGCACGGCGGTCACCGACTCAAGCCGCATCGCGTGACACCGCGTCCGGCTCTAGCGACGCCCCTGCAATCAATCCACAAGGCACAGCGCCATCCCCCGAAGAAGTCCGTGCCCGCGCCGACACGTTTGTGGCGAACCAGCATCGGGACGATCAAGCCCGCGAGCAGTACGAACGCGTGGAACGCTACGTGGACCGCACGGCAGGCTCCATGCCGCGCACGATCGACGACAAGGTCTACCGCATCGTGCCGACCGGCGCGGGAACTGCGAAGATTTTGCTCCGCGACGGAGACAAGCCCGTCGACCCGGCCACCTACCGACATGAAATGCAGAACTTGGAAGATCTGTTGCAAGCGATGGCGAATCCCAACGACTCAAGGGCGAAGGCAGCCTATGCCAAGCGACAGAAGCATGAGAGTGATCGCGCTGAGTTTGTGGACGCGGCCAAAGAGGCTTTCACAATTCGCTGGCTAGGAACCTCCACCGTGCACGAACGCGCCTGTGATGTTTTCGAACTTGACCCAAATCAGGATTTCCGCCCACACGGATTGTTCCAGGAAGCATTCCTCCATGTCGTGGCCCGGATATGGGTGGATAAAGAGACAACCCAGATGGCGTACGGCGACGCGCGGGTGACGAGCGACGTTTCCTTCGGAGGGGGAATCCTCGGAAAGCTCTACCGAGGCGGGGTTGTCTCAATGGAGCAAACCGAAGCGGCACCAGGGATCTGGCTGCCGACGCATTACCAATACGATTATTCGGGCCGAAAGTTCCTGTTTTTCTTTGAGCAGCACCAGAGCATCGACGCCAGCCACTATCACCGCGTCGGAACGCCCGAACAGGTTCTGGCACTGGTCAAAAGCGAGTTGGCGAATGGGAAATCTTTCCTCCTAGATCCGTAACTTCCCGCACCCATTCGGTGTTCAATAGAAGCAGCGTCATTCTCACTGGACGAGGAGGCATTATGAGCCGTTCGCTATTTCTGTTGCTCGGCCTGGCGTGTCTGGCAACGCTATGCCCAGGGGTCATGCGCGCGCAGGAGGTGCCCTCTCAACCTGTCGCCACTGCGGCACCATCGGCGCCCGAGCCGCCAGCCAAAAAAGTTTGGACGAACGAGGATGTCACGACCCTGCGCGAGGACTCGACGATCTCGACCGTCGGAGCAAAGACGAGCGCGGGGCCCGCCTCGGGAACTAGCCATCAGCTCACGCCGGGTCACCAGGACGCGAAGTGGTACTCCGATCAGATCACCAAACTTCAGGCCCAACTACCGCCAATCAACGACAAAATCGCGCAGCTGCAAGCAGGCATCGATGGCAAGTTTACCGGAGATTCCCAGACTTCCACGCGACCGAAAAATGCGGGCGCTGGCAGCTGGCCCATCGAACTCGAGCAACTTCAAAAAAAGCGTGATGATATTGAGTCCAAGATCAACGCGCTTCGCGATCAAGCGCGTCACCAAGGAATCCCTCCCAACGCGCTGCCATAGACCGACTTGATCGCCATCGAATCCGGATGGGGCCCGAGCGCCCTAGGGGTACCCCGCGCATTAGCGCGCCGATACGGCCAATTCTTTCTCAATCGGTGCCCCGACCAGGTTCCCCCACTCAGTCCACGAGCCGTCGTAATTCTTCACATTGTTGTAGCCGAGAAGATATTTCAGCACGAACCAGGTGTGTGAGCTGCGCTCGCCGATGCGGCAATAGGCGATCACTTCGCCCTGGCCCGTCACACCCTTGCTCTGATAGAGCTGCCTCAACTGATCGGCAGATTTGAACGTGCCATCTTCATTGGCGGCCTGCGCCCAAGGAATGTTCGCTGCGGTCGGAATGTGCCCGGCGCGCTGCGCGGTTTCGTTCATACCAGGCGGCGCGATGATTTTCCCGGTGAACTCATCGACCGAGCGGACGTCCACGAGCTGGCCGATTACTTTTTTCTCGAGGAGCGCAAACACCTCCTCCTTGCGAGCACGCACAGATTGGTCCGGCCCGGTCGCGCGGTACGTCACGGGCGCCACTTTCGGCGCGTCGGTCGTAAGCGATCGCTTTTCCTCGAGCCACTTTTTTCGGCCGCCGTTGATCAGACGTACGTCTTTGTGGCCGTAGTACTTGAGCTGCCAGAAGGCGTAAGCCGCGAACCAATTATTGTTGTCACCATACAGCACGACGGTCGTGTCATTCGAGACGCCAGAGTCACCGAGCAGTTTTTCGAGTGCGGCTTTGTCGATCAGGTCGCGGCGGATGTTGTCTTGAAGCTGCGTCTGCCAATTCCAGCCGACGGCTCCCGCGATATGGCCCTGATCGTAGGCCGTTGTATCCACATCCACTTCGATGAGCCGGACCTTGGGATCACTCTGGTGGTCGACCGCCCACTGCGTTGAGACCAGCACTTCGGAATGCGCGTATTCGGACATGCTTTCCTCCTCAAAAAAATGACTCATGAAAATGCAACAAAAAAACCCACCGGCCAGCCTTCTGGCGGTGGGTTCAAGGAATCTTGAGTTTGGACTAACTGCTCAGATGCCTCGCCTGCCCAGACCAGAGGGCCCGCCCGTACAACAGGCGCAACAACAACACGACCCCAAGCTCCGGCCGCAGGTCTTCATAGCGAAAAGAATACACCCGAATGGATGACGACGGCAACGATGGCACTTGGAGGGAGCAGGTTCTTCCGCGGACGTTACACAGGTTGGAGCGGACCGCCATTGACCGATTCCAGCTCCACGCGAAGCATCCAATCGAAGTGATATTTTTCTGAAGCGAGCCATTGCACGAGCTCGTCACGGCCTGGCGCCTCAAATTCCACCAGCATTTTCCCCTCCTGCATGTTGATAAGGACGCGACGGGCCGATACCGGGCCTTCCCGGTGCAAGCTCTTTGACAGCTGTTCAGCACCCTGGCGCGTCATGCAAGCCAAACTGTGTTGCGAGAGATAGAGGGGCATCGGATCTCCTCGGCTTCCATCACAGCTTGCCTAAGGAACCGAATACAACGGAGGTGCCGAAAAAGCAACCAACACGCGACTGAACGTCAGGACAGGTGATCGGAGGGAAAACGTGTCCTTGAAAATCGCACCGGAAGTCAGGGTGGTCACTAGAATAAACCTGCATGAATGTGAGGTGCTCATGAGGAAACAATGCCTATTTCTCGGGCTGCTCGTAGCGACGGTGTGTCTGTCGGCGGCGCTGCCACCGAACGTTCCTACCGGGACGATGGCAGGAACCGTGCTGGACGCCCATGGCAGGCCCGTGGCTGGCGCAACCGTGACCATGCAGACCTCCGATGGCTCTCGCCCCTACGCCACCCACACCAACGCGAACGGCCATTTTGAATTCGCCCGCTACAGGACAGGACAATACGATTTGCGGGCCTATTCACAGGGAATGTTCTCTGATTGGACCAAGCGCATCTCCATACGCTCGGGAAAAACGACGGAGGTAACCCTCCGCTTGCCCCCGGCAGCCACCGAATCCGTGGTCGTTCCCAACTAAGTCGCCGATTCGCTCCGGATATAGTACCCAGGTACCCGCATTTCGTACGTTTCGAACCATTGGTGGGCTTTGCTTGGTTCTCTAAGCTGCTCATGCGGGTTGGGAGCTGCGTTGCGGGGACGACGGTTCTGCGAAGAACCGTAGCACGCTGACCAACCCGTCCTAGCCCTCCTGCCGACGCGACCCTCCTGACCCCTCGTTAGCGGGAGGGCTATCTGAGCATCGTCTGGCTAGCTTCCTGCTTCCTAACTTCAGGCCTCTGGTGCAGTTGTGGGGTAAGTCTTCTGGTATGTGTCGCACAGCCGCCGGAATTGAGGCAGCGCCACACACCTAAAGGGTGACCAGTGAAAGAAAGATCTGACAGAATCGGCAAACGCACGCTTGTTGTCCTGATCGCTGGACTTTGCGCATTTGGGCAGCCCCTGGGGGCCGCCGATCTTGACCCGAGGACAGTTCAGCAGTTCGATCGTTACGTGCAGCGTGTGGAGACTGCGATTGGTGGGCAGCTTGGGGGGCACGAAACCTTTCTCTGGATCGACCGACTACCTGTCGACCGTCGAGCTGTCGCGCAAAACGAGCTGCGAGCAGGGAAGGTCGTCATCGAACGCCTCGACGCAAATGCGCCGGATGGTTCAAGCGATCCAACCCAACCCGTCCGGGTGCCAGACGGGTTCATCCATCATTGGATCGGCACCGTGTTCATTGCCGGCGCAACCCTTGCCGAGACGCTTGCGTTCGAGCAGGACTACAATCACCATCAAGAATATTTTCGCCCGGACGTGATCGAATCGAAAATCCTGCGCCGTAACGGGAACAACTTCACGATTCGATTGCGGCTCTCGAAGAAAAAGGTAATCACGACCGTGCTCGATACGGAGCAGGAAGTCCACTACGAGATCTTGGACCAGACGCACGCGTGGAGCCGGTCGCGCGCCACGCGGATACAGGAAGTGGATAACGCGGGAGGGGCGGACGAAAGGTTGGAACCAATGGGGCATGACCACGGGTTCCTCTGGCGTTTGAACACTTACTGGCGCTTTGAAGAAAAGGATGGTGGAACGTACGTGGAATGCCAGACCATTTCGCTCACCCGAGACATTCCTGCAGGTTTGGGTTGGCTGATCGGACCCTACCTTACCAGCGTGCCACGCGAATCTCTCACGTTCACCCTCATCACAACAGAGAACGCGGTGAGAAAACGAATCGCTTCCTAGCATTCCGCTACTGGAAGGTCGCGGTGGCGGTATTAGTTACAATCATGGAGAACGTGCAGGATTGGGCGGCGTTCGTGCCGGTCGTGACCGTGCAACTGGCATTGGTGACGGTCGGAGCGGTGCCTCCCCAAGCTGTGAATGTGTAGCCAGTTGCGGGGGAGGCCGTGAGGGTCACTGTGGTGCCGCTGACATAGCTCGCCACGCAGGTTCCGGTTACGGTGATGGGGGTGGTGGATGTGGCGGCTGTCTGAGTGCAGTCAATCTGACCCGTACTGTCGGTTACCGTTCCTGACCCGGTACCCTTCAAAGTAAGAGTCAGATTCCATACCAGATTGGCCGGGGCCTGGAAGACGTCGGGCAGGCCGTTCGTATCGTTAGCAACCAGATTATTCGCGGACGAAATGAAACTTACCGAATGACCATCTCCGCTGATCGCGGGCACCAGGCTGCTGCCGTTGGCCGGCGGAGGGTTGGTGCCACCCGGTTGACTGCTCAGAAAGGTATATGGCGCGCAGAGTGTCGTGATGGTGATGATGACAGCCGTTGTAACCCCATTGCACGTGTTGCGCGTAAAGACGTTCTCGATGCCGTTCTGCACATTCACGCCTAAGTTCGATGCATACGATGCAAATGCGATGTACTGACCCGTTACGCAAGGAATCGTCGACGATGTAGCGCACTGCGTGTTGATGCTCGGGCTCTCGCTCAAAGCATTCGCTGGTGTGGTGCCATCCGGTGTGGAGATGAGCTGTGTCGACGGAGAGCAGGATTCGACCGTGGTGGTTCCCGTGCAGATATCGCGCACATACACCTGCTGCGTGGGACCTACGCCGGCAATCAGGTTGGTGGCGGTCGAGGCAAAAGCGACGAAGCGGCCGTCGCTCGAGATCGCGGGCTCTGTGCTCGTGCCGTCAGCCGGCGTCGTACCATCGGGGGTCGAGGCGAGGCTCGTGGCCGGACCGCACGTATTGCCCCCGGTGCCAATCGTCGTTACGCAGGTGGAGCGCAGGAAGACCTCGGTCGCACCGGTGGGATTCGAAGCTGTAGCGCCCAGATTGGTCGCGCTTGAAACGAAAGCAACGAAGAGGCCGGTGTTGGCAATGGCGGGGCCGGAGCTGGGTGCATTGGCCGGCGTCGTGCCGTCGCTCGTCGAGACCAAGTAGGTCGCCGGTACGCAGGAACTTGTAGCGGGTGGCACAAGATTGCAGGTATTGGAAACATAGACTTGCGGCGTGATCCCATCCACGAGCACGTTGCTCACGAGGTTGGTAGCCAATGAAACAAACGCCACATATTGTCCATCGGGGCTGATCACAGGATCGTAACTGTCGCCGTTGCCTGCGCTTTTCCCATCGGCAGAAATGGAGACGAGCGCTGGCAAGGCGGTCGAGCCGGTGCAGCCAGTCGTTGCCGTCGTGGAGGCGCAGGTTGTCTGCCAATAGACCTGCCGATTGCCCCCTGAAACCGGCACATAGCTCAGTAGGTTGCTGGCCGTCGATGCGTAGGCGACATGGGCACCGCCACTGTCGATCGTAGGCTGCGAGCTAGGTCCGTTGGCATCGGTACCATTGACGGCCTGGGTGAGTTTGAGGGTCGTGGGTGAGCAGCTGCTGGTAGTCGAGGCGGTGCCGGCAGCGATCAGACACGTGTTGCGAACAAAAATGTTGCTCACAGCGTTGCCTTGATTCAAGACGAGATTGGTCGAATCCGAAGCGAACGCAACGAACTGACCGTCGTCGCTTACCGACGGTCCAGCGGTTTGAAGCGTAGGCACACCTGTGCAACCCGCGGAGCAGACACCGTTGTTTGCTTGCGTGCCGTCCGGGGCGAGATCCAAGATGACCGGCAGACCCGTGATGGGAGTTCCGTTGACGGCAAAAGTTATGGCGTTGGAACTTCCGCCGCCAGGAGTGGGGTTGGTCACCGCCAACGAATAGATCCCCGCGGCTGACAAATTCCCCTGGGTAATTGTCCCTTTCAATTGGGTTGAGCTCACAAACGCCGTGGTAAGCGGCGATCCGTTGACGGTGACGACCGAGGTGGACACGTACCCGGTGCCGGTCACGGTGATACTTGCGTTCGTGCCCCCCGCTACAAAGGCTGTAGGGCTCAGGGAAGTAACGCCGGGCGTGGGATTACTGACGGTGAACGGAACGCTGTTCGAGCTACCGCCGTTCGGCTGCGGGTTGATGACAGCGATTTCAAGTGTGCCAGCGTTCGCTAAATCGGAGCCGAGAACCGTTGCCACCAGAGAAGTCGCATTAACGAAGAATGTGCTGCGAGGCTTGCCGTTTACCGTCACCGTGGCCAGCGACACGAAATTGCTTCCCATCACCGTCAGACTGAGATTAGCGCTGCCCACAGAGGTTCCGGACGGAGAAAGCGAACTGATTTGCGGCACGGGACTCGGTCCTGGATTGATGATGAACGTAAGCGCTGTGGTCGTTCCGCCGCCGGGCGTCGGCGTCATAACCTCGATCGCGGCCTGGCCCGCATTCTGGATATCGGTGGAGAGGATTTGCGCCGCCATCCTGGTGGTGCTGGAAAAAATCGTGATGCGCGGAGAGCCGTTCCACAACACCGTCGACTGCGGGGTGAAACCCGAACCGATAACCGCCAAATTGAAGGCAGGTTGGCCAGCAAGGATACTTGTCGGAGATAGCGCCGTGAGATAGGGAGTGGGGTAGTTCAATTGCTGCGTACAGCCGGCAAACGCCGAGCCCAACAGCGCGAACCACAGCCAAAAATGACGAGACCGGACCCGCAACCTTTCGCACCTCTGAGCCCGCAGGGCGGAGCAGGTGGTTAACTATAACCGTAGAGACTACTAAAGATGGCTCGGACGGGCAATCGGGATGCCTAGAAGGGTCTGGCCGGGTCACGATCGCATGGCCGATCGGGCCTCTGGTTGAGACTACAGCACGGCGTAATAGGTGAAAATCGTGTAGTCTGGCTTGGCGTGACGCTTTCCCGTGCCCACGATAACGGTCCGGGTAAGCCAATCATGTGGCCCTACCGGAGTGTCAAACACGGGGGTGCAACGGAAATAGAACTCGCGATCTCCGCCCCAGCTGGGGTCGTTCCTGTCGATGGGCTTGCCGTCGGTTGGGTACAGATATCCCGTATTGTTGATGTAGATCATGGTCCCGTCGGAAGCCTTGAGCATGTAATGCGCATTCAGCCTGCCGTTGCCTGCATAATCTGCGCCGCTATGCGGTACAACGATACCTTGCAGCCGCGGGCCTTCGATCACTCCGGAGATCGCGGGCACGTAGGCTCGACGGCCGTTGGGTGTCTGAAACGAGACGCGCTCCTGAAAATCGATGCGGATTTGAAACACATATTCGAGCTTGATCGCCTCGATGACATCGAGGTGTGCCGGTTCGGTTCCCTCGGAAGAACGAGCGGGATTCTGAGGAGACCGGTCCGCAGCGGAAGCAGCCGAAAGGGCCAGAGCGCCCCAGAAGCCTCCGGCCAGCCGAGCGCCTTGCTCGAGCATAGAGCGACGATCGATGGGGCTCTCTAGCCCGATTCGCAGTGAAGTCGGGCTTGTCGTTTTCATGGATCCATCCTCCTGGGTTCCTGTCGTGTTATTGGCGGCACTCGAAACTGCGACTGTCTTCGGTATCGCCCTGACCCTTGTAGTAGGCGTACTTCGGATAGGCGCAGAGCGGTCGGGTGCGCCCCGGGAATGCCTTCCCTTTGGCGACCACAAATTCCGGAGCGACCCCCTTCTCGACCCAGTTGACGACAGCGCCGAGCATGTCGAATCTGTCCAGGGCAGCCGGACCACCTGCGCAGTGGTTCATGCCCGGGACGAAGAAGAAGCGGCTCCAGTTCTCGACTTGATCGAGGCCACCATTGTTCTTGGCCATGCGCTCGTAGTAGGCGAGAGTGTCGAAGGGCGAAAACACAGGATCGCTCGTGCCGTGATAAAAGATGAGCTTGCCGCCGTGCTCGGAAAAGGTGCTGAGGTTGGTCCAGGTTGTATCGGTGAGAGTCTGATTTTCGTTCGCCTCGACGTTCGCAATGAGCTGATCCATCGTCAAGTCGGACGGCGGCTGGACCGCAGCGATGGGATTGGGTCCCTCACTGGGGAGGAAACTGGAAAAGACCCCGCCGGCGCCCAGAATGTACCCGGTGTCGTAGGGAAACGGGGCGTAGACCTGCCGTCCGCGCGAATCTTTCGGCCCGCTGAAGGCCTTCTCGAGCGCACCGACCTGTTGCTGGCTCAGACAAGCGTCCGTCTTTGCTCCCTTGCACTCTAGAATCGCGGGCTCGAAGTTGCAGGCTTTCACGTTGAAGATCATTCCATCCTTTAGCCCGTCTTTGTCATCACACGATCTCATGATCGCGTCGGCCAGAAGTTGTTTGTCGCTTGGAGAAAAATCCTGGCTCGGCACGGGTTTGCCGGACGCGTCTTTCGGTGCGATCTGCTGAAACGCGACTCGGGCGAAGGTGAGCGCGATATTGGAATACCCCGTGCGCATGGCGGGGTCGCCGACGACGATCCCATTAAAGTAGGTGGGATAGCGCTGCGACATCAACATGCCTTCGCGGCCGCCGGTCGAACAACCAGAGTAGTACGAGTACTTGACCGGCTGCCCGTAGTAGTGGGCAAGGATCTCCTTGGAAAGCATGGCCACCCGTCCGACGGCAAGGTAGGCGAAATTGAGGCTTGCCAGCTGGTCCTTCATAAAGGAGGCATCGAAGACAGCACCCTTATGCCCGGTATCGGTTGAGACGACGGCGAACCCGCGAGCCAGCGCCGGAACATCGGCAGCGGCCTGCGCTCCCAGCGGTGGGCTCACCGAGCCGTTCAGGCCGCCACCGCCCTGAAAAAGAAACCGGCCATTCCAGTGATCCGGCAGCGCGATGGCAAACCCGATCGCGTAGGGTTTGTTGTCGAAGCCGGTCCGCGCGTCGATCGCCCCGTCTGCCCTGCAGTAGGAGCCTATCGCGACGGGAACCATATCGGGCGCGACCGACGAGATGCGCACCGTTCCTGGAGGCGCTGCAAGAATCTCCTCCGCCTTCGTGATCACCATACCGGACCCGGGAATCTTCAGATCGACAAGCTCGGAGCATTTTCCGGACGGGGAGATTCCTTGATCGGTTTGTGCGTAGCAGGAAGGCCGACCGGCGAACGCCAGCCAAGACAAAAAAGCCACGATCCCGGCTGTCCGGATGATTTTCACAATGATCTCCCGGTGCACCGCAGGTGCTGATTTCGAATGGGCGGGGCGAAAATACATCAGACACACATCGAACGGCAAATAGAAAGAGGACCGATCACATCGTTGCGTCAAGCGTCACACTCTGAATTCTCTGGCCCATCGTCAGATCAACGGGCTCATGCGACAAGCGAGGTCGGCAGCGTGAACGAGAAACGTAGGGTGAAAGGGGCTATTACGGTTAGTTCGTGGTGTCGGAACGAGCGATGGAATGCCAATCCTGCTGTGCAAACTCGACGCCCCAGAAATGAGGACTGGGCGAGAGAAACTCCACGCCGACGCGGGTCCCTTTTTCCGACGTGTCGCCCAGGTACACGATGCGGCACTCCTGCTCTTCCTCGGTGGCAGGATTGATGAGGATCAATTCCGAGCCGAGCTCGAGGGGTTCATGCAGATAGAGCAAACCGCCGTGCGCGTTGATCACGATGGTCTGGCTTTTCGCATGAAATTTCCGGCCCTCTGCGTTTTTCCCCTTGGCGTGCACTGGGATACGCGTGAAGACGCGGGAGCTGCGGCGCTCCTTGGTGATTTGCGTTTCTGGCATTGTCCTAGATATCGTGCAACGCGACCGCGCTCGAGTCAATTGCGCCGGCTGTCGTCGTGCCCAAAAAAGCAGTTCGCAAAAGCTTGTTGAAATCGAGGAGGCTTCAGTAGTATGGGGACCATGGATCTGATCGGCTACATCGAGTCGAAACGGGAAGAGCACCTGAACGAACTCAAAGAGCTGCTGCGCATCCCGAGCGTCAGCACCAAAACCGAGCACAAAGCGGATATCGAACGCGCGGCCCGCTGGGTGGCAGAAAAGCTTCGCGCCGCGGGGCTTGAAAACATCGAAGTCGCGCCCACCAAGATGCATCCGGTCGTTTACGGAGAGTCGCTGAGGGCGCCGGGCAAACCCACCGTCCTAGTGTACGGCCATTATGACGTGCAACCGGCCGAGCCGCTCGATCTCTGGACCAGCCCCGCTTTCGAACCCACCGTGCGCGACGGCAAGCTGTTCGGGCGCGGCACGGCTGACGACAAGGGCCAGGTACACATCCATCTCAAGGCCCTGGAGGCGCTCCACAACTGTTCGGGAAAACTCCCGATCAATGTCAAGGCCATGATCGAAGGCGAGGAAGAGGTCGGCAGCGTAAACTTATGGGAATTTGTCCAGCAGAACCGCGAGCGACTGAAGGCCGACGCTCTGGTCGTCTCCGACACGGCGATGCTCGCCAAAGGCGTTCCTTCGATTACCTATGGACTGCGCGGGCTGAACTACTACGAGTTGGAGATCGCCGGACCGGCGCAGGATCTCCACTCGGGCGTCTTTGGAGGCGCTGTACCCAACCCGATAACCATTCTTGCGGAGACGATCGCCAAGTTGCACGATCGGAATTTCCGCGTAACGATCCCTCACTTTTATGACGACGTCGCCCCGTTGTCGCGCGAGGAACGCAAGGCTCTGAATTCCCTGCCGTGGAAGGAAAAGGAATTTCGCAAGATGGTGGGTGCACCGGCGCTCGCGGGCGAAAAAGGATTCACCATCGTGGAACAGCTGTGGACCCGTCCGACACTGGAAGTTAACGGTATCTGGGGTGGCTACACGGGCGAAGGGGCGAAGACGGTCATCCCTTCGAAGGCGTACGCGAAGCTTTCGACGCGGCTTGTTCCCAATCAGGACCCGGTGAAGATCGCAAAGCTGGTGGAGCGGCATGTCCAGAAACTGCTGCCGAAGACGGTGACGCACCGGTTCGAAGTGCTGAGCACGGGCAAGCCTTGGGTCGCACCCTACACCCATCCCATTTTCCAGAAAGCGATTCACGCCCTCGAGGCCGGATTCGGCAAGAAGGCAGTCTTCATTCGCGAAGGCGGCTCGATTCCCTTCGTGACACAAATGCACGACACCTTCAAGGTTCCGTGTGTTCTGCTCGGCTTTGGACTTCCGGACGAGAACGCGCACGCCCCGGACGAACACATCGAGCTGGAAAACTACTTTGCGGGTATCAAATCCGTTGCACTGTTCTATGGGCAACTCGCGACGCTCTGAACGCACCCGTACGATTCCCGGACAGAAAATGCACGATTTTTCGGCGTTTTTTGCACATTTGTGCTTGCGTTCGACTGGCTGGGCGGCTATAGTCGCACGCGGCCTGGCGGGACGCCGGGAGCAATTCATTCTGAGGAGGAAAGACACATTCGATGGCAACGCCGATGAGCAAGTCCAAGATCATTGCGCACCTGGCTGACAAAGTGAGCACGAAAGATAAGCCGGTGTCCAAGAAACAAGTTGCGTCGTTTTTCGACGAACTGTTCAACCTTGCTGTGAAAGAGGCCAAAGGCGCGGGAAAGTTTGTAATACCTGGACTGGGGCGCGCGGTGAAGGCGCACCGCAAGGCGCGCATGGGCCGCAATCCGGCCACGGGCGAAGCGATCAAGATTAAGGCCAAGACGGTGGTACGCCTGCGCGCGGCCAAGGCTTTCAAAGACGCCGTTCTAAAGTAGTTCATCCCGGCGCAAAGTTTCGCGGCAAACCCCCTAGATCTGTCGGTCCCGCACGGCGGGAGGCGGCTCGGGGGTTTTGTCTTTTCCCACCCATGCGTGAACACTCGGGACTTTTGACGGATCTCTACGAACTAACCATGGCGGCGGGTTATTTCCAGAACCGCTTCGAAGGACGCGCGACGTTTGAGCTGTTCGTCCGCCATCTCCCGCCACACCGCAACTATCTCGTGGCTGCCGGTCTCGAGCAGGCACTCGAGTATCTGGAGAATGTCTCCTTTACAGCCGAGGAGGTTGACTACATACGATGCCACCGGTCCTTCCGCCACATCGAGAACGAGTTTTTTGATTACCTTGGGCGCTTTCGCTTCACCGGAGATGTTTGGGCCATGCCTGAGGGTACGCTCGTCTTCCCAGGCGAGCCGCTTGTGCGCGTTACGGCCCCTGTGATCGAAGCCCAGATCATGGAGACCTACCTGCTCGCCACGCTCAGCTATGAAACCATGATCGCGAGCAAGGCCGCGCGCATTGCCACGGCTGCCAAGGGCCGGCAGGTGGTGGACTTCAGCGCGCGCCGCGCACACGGCGGTCCGGCCAGCCTGCTTTCGGCACGTGCGGCCGAGATTGGCGGGTGCCAGGGGACGTCCAACACGCTTGCGGGAGAGCGGTTCGGGATTGAAACCTACGGAACGCAGGCTCACTCTTGGGTCATGGCCTACGAGGATGAAGCGGAGGCTTTCCGCCGCTTCCTTGACGCGTTCCCGGAGGGCTCCGTATTGCTGGTCGACACCTACGACGTGCGCAATGCTGTAAAGACCATTATCGGGCTTGGCCGCAAGCCCGCAGGCATTCGTCTAGACAGCGGCGATCTGACGGCCGATAGCCTCTGGGCCCGGCGCACGCTCGACCAGGCCGGCTGGCGCGATGTGAAGATTTTCGCTTCGGGAGACCTGGACGAATACAAGATTCAGGAAATCCTCGACGGTGGCGCCGCCATCGACGCGTTTGGCGTGGGCACGGCGCTCGGCACTCCGGGCGACGCACCACACTTGAATCTGATCTACAAACTCACCGAAGTGGAACGCGGCGGCAAGGTCAGTGAAGCCGCGAAATTCAGCCACCGAAAGGCCACCTATCCGGGTCGCAAGCAGGTATATCGCCACATGAACGCGCGCGGAGAGTTTCGAGCCGACACAATCGCGCTCGAAGATGAACCAAACCCCGGCGGCCAAGCGTTGCTGGTCCAGGTCATGCGTGGTGGCGAGCGGACTTTGCCGAGTGAGAGGGTCGATCGGTTGCGCAAACGATGCCTTGAAAACCTGGCACGGCTTCCCCGACGCTACCACGAGATTCGACGGAGCGCCGTTTATCCGGTGCATTACAGCAAGCGGCTCACCGAGATGCGCGACCTGGTTCGACGGCGGATTCGACGCTTCGCGCTAAAATAGTCTCCAGGAGCAGGGCTCGCGCGCATGCGAAAGATAGCGTTCTGGGAAGTGGACACGCAGGTCGATTTCATGCTGCCAAATGGAAAACTCTATGTTCCGAGTGCCGAGAAAATCATTCCGAACATCCGGCGTCTGGTGAGCGCCGCTAGCGAGAACGGCGTTTTCTTATTCTCGGAGGTGGACGCGCATCGAGAGAACGATCCGGAATTTCAGAGGTTTCCGCCGCACTGCTTGGGAGGTTCACCGGGAGCACAAATCATTCCCGAGGGTCTGACCAAGGATCCCGTTCGAGTGCCGAACGATCTGTCCATACCGGTACCGGCCGATTTGTTCACCCATTCCCAGGTAGTGCTCGAAAAGCAGACGCTCGACGTGTTTGACAATCCGCGCACGAGCGAGTTAGTGGAGCGGTTCGGCGGAGACACCGAGTATGTGGTGTTCGGCGTGGCCACCGAATATTGCGTGCTCCACGCTGCGAAGGGCCTTGTCGATCGGGGCCGGAAGGTCGCG
>Ga0187783_10000129_pt1 | contig 56614 bp, 40 predicted proteins | sample 1015_SJ02_MP02_2_FD_132471 | JGI IMG/M metagenome (GOLD analysis project Ga0187783, IMG submission 132471) | Tropical peat soil microbial communities from peatlands in Department of Meta, Colombia - 1015_SJ02_MP02_20_MG | ecosystem: Environmental > Terrestrial > Soil > Wetlands > Peat | place... | reverse complement strand
GAGTTTCGCCAGGTCCGCACGCTTGATGGTTCGGACGCGCGCGGAGCGGGCGAGTTTCTGCGCTGGTCCGGGGGTACGGTTCAGGATGGAGACTTCAGCACCCCGTTCTTTCAATCCGAAGACAGCGGCTCGGGCGGCACCACCTGCACCGAGGACGAGCACTTTCGCGTTCTCCAATTCCAGGCGTAGCTGCAAAGGCCGGACCACGCCGGCAGTATCGGTGTTGAATCCGTACAGCTTACCGTCATGCGCCCGCACCACCGTATTGCAAGCTCCGATTTTTGTCGTGTGGGCATCCGTATTGTCCAGATGGCTCACAATCTTCTCTTTGTAAGGCATGGTTACGGAAAGCCCGTGGATGGGAATATCGCGCACGCAGGCGAGCAGGTCTTTCAAAGTTTTCGCGTGCAGCAACAGGTAGACCCCGTTGACGGTTTCCCGGCGCAGAGCAGCATTCATGACCGCCGGCGAAAGCGAGTGCGCCACCGGGTTGCCGGCCACCCCGTACACCCGAGTGGGGGCATCCACGTGCTCGATGCGATAGGTGGCCTGCAGCTCCCGCGCCGTGATCTGCCCGGGGGCGGTTTTTTCATCTTCGCTTACGGCGGCAAAGGTAAAAACACTCCCCGCCCGCAGTCCGAGCACGCGGCTAATGAGGCCTTGCTCTCCCATGCAAAGACCAATTAAGGAATGGCGATCGCTGTTTCGCTCGATAAACTTCATCATTTCTACGTTGTCGTAGAGAGTGTTGGCCGTAGTGACAACTTTATAGAAATCGGACGGGATGGCGACCATCCTCCTTAGGGTTTCTTCGAGGTCCTTCGTGGCATGGAAATCATGGTAAGACAAGATCAAAGCCGCCGCGCTTCGCAGGCGGTGAAGCGATTCGGCGTCGGTGCGCGCGGCCGATTGCAGCTCGAGGTCGAGCAGTTGGCAGCCGGCGGCCGCGGCTCGCCACAAAATATCCAGCTGGGAGGCGATCGAGCCTTTAAACTTTCCTCCGCTCGAGGCTCGACGGCAGGTGGCAATGAGCATGGCCTGGGGGTGGTACTCGGTGAACTGCTTGATTTTCGGCAAAGCCAGCACGGGGCGGGAGAGGTAATCCAGCCTTAACTCCAGAAACGGGTTATCGCGGACCAGGGCCTCGGCTTTTTCGAGCAAGCTGTTGGCATCGGACCCGGTCACCGCAACACATACCCGGGGCAAGCGCAGGTGGCGCAGACGGGCCGCAAGGTTGTTCGAGGCAGCGGTCACGATATTTCAGAGTGGCGCGATCTTACAGGCGCTTAACTCCAGATGCAACAAGCGATTGTGTTTTTCGGGGTAAAACTTTTTATCCTGCCCTCTATGAACCGGCGTAACCTTGACCCCCGCCCCTGCGGCTTGCTAGTGTCCGGGCTGGAAGTCTCTCATTTCTTGAAACTTAACTCGGATGACAGGCAATCGATTAGGCCTGGAGGTTAGAACATGAAGAAAACAAGCTTGTTAGTGGTTTTGTGTCTGGCCATCGGCGTCAGCGCCGAGCAACCCACGTCCCCTCCAGATCAGAGCCCGCCACCCAACGGGACCGTAGCCACGAACCTGAATTTTCCCGCAGAGCGAATTGTCAATCCGACCCGCTCCGACATCAATTGCGCCGGCTTTGTCAACCCTACCCGTCTGCCGGACGCGGACTACGTCATGGGCGGCCTCGAAACCCCGGACACGACCCATTTCAGCGAAGGCGAAATTATTTACCTTAACGGGAAAGGATACGAGCTCGGCAAGCGCTACTCTGTGGTGCGTGAACTGCGCGATCCCAATCGCTACGAGATGTTTCCCGGGCAATTCGCCTTGATTCGGGCCATGGGCGCGCCCTATGCGGACCTCGGGATCCTACGGGTGCTTGACATTCGCGGCGCGCGCGCCATAGCCCAGATCGAATTCGGTTGCAGTCCGATTGTGCCGGGCGACGTCGTGCTGCCCTATGTCGACAAAACAAGCCTACCCGTGCACCCGCCTGTATCCTTTGATCGTTTCGCCCTGCCCAACGGAAAAGCCAGCGGACGGATTGTGCTGGCCAAGGATTTTGACACCGCGCTGGGTACGGGAGTGAAAGTCTACCTAAACTTGGGCGCCAACCAAGGCGTCAAGGTCGGGGATTATTTCCGAGCGGTACGCTCCTATGAAGCCGATCTGCACGATCCAGTAGACTCGCTCTCCTTCAAAGCCTCGACTGCCGAGGACAGTCAGGCCAGACCGCCGGTCCTCGAGCGAGGGATGTTCTCGGGAGGAAAAGGCGCGTCGATCCACGTCGCCGACTTTCCCCGACGGGCCGTGGGAGAAGTCGTCATCCTCAGCACAACACCCACGACTTCGACCGGCATGATTGTGTTCGCCGTGGAAGATGTGCACGTGGGCGATGGAGTCGAACTCGATCCGCAATAGTCCCGTCCGCGTCGCGTTCTCGTCGAACCGGGGAGGACCAACCTTCCCGGTTTTGTTTTGTGGGCGCTTGCTGCGACCGTTTCCCGGTTTTTCCCCTGCCGTCTGGGATCCGGTGACTGGGCGTCGGCGTCTGCCATCGCGGCCGATCGGCTCACGGGTGCCAGCGAAGGGAAGGGATGGTTTACTTTTGATCGCGATCGCCAAAGACTTCGGCGGTGAACGCTTCGAGGGACGCCCCATGCAGCCATGCGTCGGTAGCCAAGCCGGCCTTGCGACAAGCCTGCTCGAGAAACGCCAGCCGGTCCCAGCCGTGTTCGACCGGCACTTGGGGCAGCAATAGGCCACGGTGCCCATGCTGGGAAACGAGCAGCCCATGCTTGCCCACTTCGACCCCCTCGGGTTGAATCGCGGCGAGCGGAGACAGGACGCTGAGCGAGAGTTCCAGCTGGGGGACCTCCTCCTGCGTCACGGGCAGGAACCTGGAATCTTCAAAAGCGGCGGCTCGTGCCGTCTCCGCCACGGCGCGAAAGAGCGAGGTCGTGGGAAAGACATAACCCACGCAGCCGCGCAGCTGGCCTCGCAAACAGATCGTGGTGAAAACACCCCGCGGTTCGGCTAAATGGGACGAAGGGGATTCGAGCGAGATCTCACGCTGGTCGAGCGCCGATCCAATCGACTCGTGCGCCAGCTTGAGCAGGAGGCCGCGCTCTTGCGCACTGAACTCCCACGGCTCTGCGCGGCCAAGGCTGGGCGCGGCGAGACCCGGCGACGAGCTTTCAGGTTGCAGCGACATCGCGCTTCCTCCGCCGGCTCAACACGAAGGCGCGGCGGCGACTTCTCACCGCCCGGCGATCGATCTTCGACCAGAAAGCCACGAAGTAATCGCCCGCGGAAACCAGGGAGAGCAGCACCATGAACCCGATGGCCAGTCGGGCAATCCAATGGACGGGGAAAATGTAGGGGCCATAAATCGGCCACTCTTTCCAGCGATGATCGAGGATGACAGCTACCACGGAGATGATCTGCACCAGCATTTTGAACTTGCCGAGGTCGCTTGCCTCGATGGTGAATCCCTCCGAAGCGGCGATCGATCGCAAACCACTCACCAGGAATTCGCGGGCGATGATGACGACCGCGATCCAGGCCGGGACAAGGCGGGGATTGAATTCCACCAGGGCGACGAAGGCGGCGGCAATCAGAAGTTTGTCCGCCAGGGGATCGAGCAGCATGCCCATGGTGGTGATCTGGCCCCGTCGCCGGGCCAGATATCCGTCGATCCCATCGGTGATCGAGGCCGCGATGAACAAGGCGGAAGCCAGCAGTTCCTTTTCCCCACCGGGGCTCGAGAAGCGGGGGCTCGAAAGGATCCAAATGAGCAGCGGAATCGTGGCGATGCGGGTGAGCGTGATGGAATTGGGAAGATTCACGGGACTCCGCCCGCCGGATCTACCGGACGATCGATGATCCGATTATCCTCCACGTCGAAGCGTGAAAGCAATCACCGGAAGATTTTCCATGGTGCTGCCGCCAGGCACCGGCGGTCAATCCCGACCATCGCCTGCAATCCCGCCGGAGAGTTCCCTTGGCGAGGACCGGCCTGGGCCAAGATTCTGAGCCAGCACCGGGTCCGGACCCAGCTGCCCCGTCGCCAGACGAGCCGGGTGTTCTAGAATATGCGATTGCTGGCTTCGCCCGAACTCGACCGCCTGTACGTGGTCTTGGTATCGACCCGCAATCCCCTGAACATTGGCGCAGCGGCTCGGGCCATGAATAATTTTGGTTTTTCCCAACTGCGAGTGGTCCATCCTTACCAGCCGGCCTTTCAGGAGGCGCGCTCTGCCGTCGGTGCGGCGGACGTACTGCGGCAGGCTGGCGTGTTCCGCCGTGTGGCCGAGGCCGTGGCCGACTGCCAACTGGTGATCGGCACGACCGCCGCCCGGAATCGCCAATTACGCCAGCCGCTGCGCGAGCTGCCGGAGGGTGCACGCGTGATCCGCCGCCGCTTGGGGTCCTCCCGGGTCGCGCTGCTTTTCGGCCCGGAGAAGCGCGGTCTCGCCAATGAAGATTTGAGCCATTGTCACTGGCTGTTGCGCATTCCAACCTGCGCCGAGCATGGCTCGATGAACCTAGGGCAAGCGGTTGCGGTTTGCCTGTACGATTTGGTGCGGATCCGAGGGCTTCAGCCGCAAGCCGAGAAAATCGAGCCCGCCAGCGCCGGCGAAGCCGAGGCGATGACCCGGCATCTTTTCGAGGCGCTGCGCATCAGCGGTTATGTGAATCCGCAATCGGCCGCTTTGACCGAGGCCAAGGTACGGCGCATGGTGCGCCGACTCCGAATCCCGGCCTCCGACACCCACACCTGGTTCGGGATCTTCCGCCAAATCCTCTGGAAGGTGCGGCAGCGAGATCTGCCCTGATCTCGCTGCCCGCCCTTGGGCTGACTACGGGCGTACTAGTAACCGGAGTAACCTGCAGGTAATTCGAGGCATATGATATAAAACCAATCAGCCCAAATACTGAGCGGGGACGTTCCCATCGGACGGGGCGTCTGCCGCGAGCCCGAGAGGAACGTCTTGAGTTTCATCAATTTTGCAGCCCGGGAAATCAACTGCAAGGTCGTCTACTACGGCGCGGGGCTGGGCGGCAAGACGACCAATCTGCAGTTCATCTACCAGAAAACTGCCGAACAGCAGAAGGGCAAGATGATTTCCCTGGCGACCGAGACGGACCGCACGCTTTTCTTCGACTTCCTACCTCTCGATTTGGGCTCCGTACGCGGGTTTCGGACTCGCATTCATCTCTACACCGTTCCGGGACAGGTGTTCTACGACGCCAGCCGCAAACTGATTCTGCGCGGCGTCGATGGCATTGTGTTCGTGGCTGACTCCCAGCAAGAGCGCATGGATGCGAACCATGAAGCCCTCGACAATCTGATGGACAACCTCAAGGAACACGGATACGACTTCCAGAAAATCCCCTATGTCCTGCAACTCAATAAACGGGACCTGCCCAACATCTTGCCGGTCGAGACTCTGACCAAAGAACTGCGGCGTAAATCCGAACCCATTCTCGAGGCGGTGGCATTCCGGGGGAGCGGCGTATTCGAGACTCTCAAAGAGATCGCCCGCCAGGTGCTGGTCGAGCTGAAACAAGGCAGTTGATCGGGCCGTCGTCCCTGCGCATCCTCGGCCGCGCCGTGATCTGCGCGCTCTCCTGAGCGGAGGCGCAATCGCTCCCCTGACAACCACGCTGCCCCAGGCCGCTCCCCGCATTCCTGAGCGCAAGGCGTGGCAGGGAAGGCTGGCGTTTGCGACCTGACCCTTAGAGGTCGTCGTCTCCTAGAAAGCGCCCGTAATCGTTGGCTTCGAGCCAGTGGTAGAGGTGGACCTGGTACAGATACGAAGCCACGATCTCCTCGCCCAGCTCGTGGTTTTCTGTGGTCACAAAAGGTACGCCGACTCCAGCCAGCAAAGCGATCAGAGACTGGACAATGCGATTGGGGTTGGTCGCGAGGTGGGGATACGGAGATTTGATCTGGCTGAGGGTAGCTGGGATGACCAGCAGCCGGTGTGGGTAGGAACTCATGCGTCGGAGTCGACCAACAAAAACTGGACGCTCGACCGTGAAGGAGTGAATCAGGTCAGCCAGGTCTTTGCGCTCTACTACGCAGACATCTTCGAGACCGGCAAGGCTGTAATCTCCGAGGGTAAGCGCTTTCTTCTGGACTCCGCTGAACCAGCCTGGAAAGCGGGAAAAATCAAATGGGTTCTGTTCGCGAGTATCCACCAGAATCACGCCACGGGGCGCGCTGAGCTGCGTTCCGCCGCGCTCGGCGATGACTGGAATCGGCGGAGGAGATACGGGGGCGGCGGTCATCTGCCATGGAAGCGGGGACCGAATCAACCTGCGGCGTCTCATGGTTTTCGACCCGCGGAGTATCTTACCGCGAGAAGCCAGGTCAATAAATCGGACGAGCCGCCGACGCCGGCATTCGCTTTGCCTGGGCTCGCAGAGCCTTTCGCATCTTCCCCATGGCCCGTGATTCATCCGGGGAACGCATCCACCCACCAGGGCGCAAAACCACCGCTTAATAGCAGAGCCCTAGGTGGCGGCAGCCTCGATGGTCGCAGGTGGTGGCATTCGAAAGGCAACTGGATCGATGGCCCACAAAAAAAACGTCGGGCCGGTTAGCCCGACGTCTTCTCGTCTCGAGACTAGCAAAACTCTACTTGGCTTCCCCGCTGGGCGTGGCACCGAACTCGCGACGACCGACACCGCGCACGGCCCGAGACGCCATCGACGGCGCGCCCGCGGCTGCCCCGTAGCGCTCCATCAACATCGGAACCATTGCGTTTTCCGCCTCCTTGACGAAGGTCAACCCTCCGCTCGGCCCCAAATCCACACGGACAAAGTCTCCCAAATGCACCTGTCCGGTGGCCACCAAATTCGCCAGGGGAAACACCAGGTGACGTTCGATCGCCCGCTTGAGATGGCGAGCCCCGTATTTCGGGTCCGTTCCCTCTTCGAGCAGGAATCTCTTTACCGGGGACGAGCAGTTGAAGACAAACTGGTTGGCGGCAGAGGCGACAAGGATGCGCTGCTGCACCAGCCCCAACTCGATTTCGAGAATCTCTTCGAGGTGTTCGGGGCGCAGAGTCTTAAACACCACCACCTTATCAATTCGGTTCATGAACTCGGGCGTGAACTTGCGCCGAGCCGCTTCGATGGCCGTGCGGTCGATCTTATCGTCCAGGCTGGCATCGACCTTTCGCGGCTTTTGGGCAAATCCCATACCGCCCTCGACCAGGGTGGTCATTTCACCGGCGCCCAGGTTCGAGGTCATGATAATGATGCATTGCGACAGATCGACCCGCCGGTTGTCGCCAAGCGTCAGCGTGGCCTTATCGAGAATTCCGAGCAGCAGCTGCCACAACGCGTCCGACGCCTTCTCAATCTCATCAAAGAGCAGAATCGAGAGCTTGAGTCGATCGGTATGCCACTGGTTGAGTGCTTCCTGCGTAAGCAGGGGATGGGTCTCGCGATGACCCAGATAGCCGGGCGGGGAACCGATTAATTTGGCGATCTCGTGAGAGTGCTGGAACTCAGCACAGTCAATCTTGATCAAAGCCCGTGGATCCCCGAAGAGGCCCTCCGCCATCGATTCGACCACGCGGGTTTTGCCCGACCCGGTGGGCCCGAGAAACAGCAGATTACCTACCGGGCGCCCCGGCGGATTCAGCCCCGCCAAGAACATCTGATAAATCTCCACCACCTTTTCGATGGCCACATCCTGGCCGACGATTTTTCGTCGCAAGGCGTTTTCAAAATCTCGGGCATCATTGCTACGACGGGTTGGGTCAAGCACGGGATTGAGCGCGGTCTTCATAGCCTTATGGACTTCATGCTCCATTCTGGCCTTGTCCCTGCTGGCGACGCGGCACGTAGGTTGAACGACAATTTTTGTTACCCGGCTTTAGAGCGGGTCCCAGCGTCCAACGTATACCCTTCCTTGCAAATGACTAGCCATCCCCGCGGCGACCTTCTGGCGTCTTTTCTGTGCATTAGGTGCCCTCCGGACCCACGAAAGACCCCTGGGTTGCCGAGCACGATCCCGGAAACGGAAATACTTTGCCCATGGGAGGAGTTTTTTTGCTACGCCGCGAACCCCTAGCTGACGACGTTGAACCGACGTAACTACCCACCAAAACCAAGGCTTGATTACGATCCGCTGTAGCGGGTGGGGGGGAATACGCTTGCGTCGTCTAACTACCGTGCTGAGCTTGCTGGTCATGGCGGGCTTAGCCGTTTTTTTACATCGCTCGATCACGCAGGTGCCCACGGTGGCTGCCGCCCAGAATGGGCTGGCGGGTCCCTCTGGGGCACTTAGACTTGAGTCCGGGAACTCTCTCTCCTCCTCCGTCTCGGTCGAGGTCACCCGGGTCGCTCCACCGGGGAGCACCTTGTATTGGACCAAGCGCGGAGACACGGTTTCCTCGGTCGCTCGCCATTTCCTGCTGCGAACCTCGTACCTGACCTCCGCCCAGCTGGCAGAAGCCTTGCGCAAGGCAAACGGCAATCCACGGATGACTTCCTTGAAGCCGGGAGAGGCGTTGATTGTGCCGGGAATTCTCGAGACGCCCATCGTTGAGAAGCTGGTCCCCGTGGCGCGTGACTTTGAAGTTCGGGCGGTGTATCTGACCGGATTGATGGCGGGCAGCGAGCATGGCCTCGAGGTCATCCGGCGCTGGCGGAGAGCGGGCGGAAACTCCGTGGTCTTCGATATCAAAGACAGCGACGGAAGCGTAAGCATTCCCTTCGAGCATGCCTTGCTCGGTCGCCACCACACCGCGATTCCCGACTTGCCCAAACTGGTTCGCTTCCTACATTCGGAAAACCTGCATGCGATCGCCCGCATTGCCATTTTCCGTGATCAGCGCCTGGTGGACTCGCACCCCGAACTGGCGATCAAGTCGCGCCGCAGCGGGCAGCCTTGGCGGGAAAACGGAAAGCTGGTTTGGACAGATCCGTCGCGCACCGAGGTGCAGGAATACAACATTGCCCTGGCCCGGCGAGCCGCGGAATCGGGCGTCGATGAAGTGCAGTTTGATTACGTGCGATTTCCCGCAGAGGGGGATCAGAAGGATGCGACCTTTCGTTTCTTCCGCGAACATCCGGATTGGCAGCGCTCCGACGCCATCCGTGACTTTCTTGCGCATGCTTACGCGGAGCTGCATCCCCTCGGAGTCTTGGTCTCGCTCGACGTGTTTGGTGTCATGGCTTGGCAGCGACCGGTCGATCTAGCCCATACCGGGCAAGACATTGTCAAGATGGCGAAGTATTGCGACGTGCTTTCCCCCATGATCTATCCATCGCATTTCTTTGGCATGGATGGTTACGCGAACCCCGGGGATGCCCCCGAGCACTTCATCGGAGAGTCGATGGAGCGCTTTGAACAAATCACCCACGGCAGCGGTGTGGTCATCCGACCCTGGTTGCAGGCCTTCCGCTGGCGAACCAAGAGCTATTCACCCAAGTACATCGAGACCGAGGTGCGGGTGGCCAAGCAGGAAGGCGGCATCGGCTTTCTTTTCTGGAACGCGGCCAACGACTATAGCAAGCCCCTAGCCGCGATGGGGGAGATGCGATCGGGCAAAGGGCAGTACTTTCGTGGAGACGAACTGCCGGAAAAGGCGCCGGCGGTCGGGATCACTTCCTTGACAGGATCCGCCCCCGTCGCTCGCCAGGAAACTCCTGTCCTTGCCCCGGCCAAATGAAGCCCCGGGCAAACGCCACTCCAAGCCCGCCCGATTTCGGCTGACCTCGGTTATAATTTTTTTGTTTGACTCCTATCCACGAGTCGAGTGTGCCGCTTGCGGCGAAACCGGCGGAACCGCACCGCGGCAGGGCAGGAACCCGTTCCCCGATGGGATTCTTGAATCTTAGGTTGAGGAGTGCGCATGGCAATTCAGAAGACGGAGAAGATTTGGCATAACGGCAAGCTGATCCCCTGGGATGAGGCGCAGATCCACGTGATGTCGCATGTGGTGAACTACGGCTCCTCGGTCTTCGAGGGGGTTCGCTGTTACGCCTTGCCGAGCGGGCCGGCAGTTTTTCGGGCCCAGGAACACATGCAGCGTTTGCTCGACTCGGCGAAGATTTACCGCATCGATGTGGACTTTACCCGGGAAGAGCTCGTCGCCGGCATGGTCCAAACCGTGCAACGCAATCGAGTGTGGCCCTGCTACATCCGTCCGATTGTCCTGCGCGGCTACGGGGAGGCTGGGGTCAATCCCTTCAATTCGCCGACCGAGGTCTATATTTGCAATTATCCCTGGGGCAAATATCTGGGGACCGACGCCGAGCAGGGAGTCGATGTTTGCATTTCCTCGTGGACAAGAATGGCCCCCAACACGCTTCCCGCCATGGCCAAGTCAGGCGCCAATTACATGAACTCGCAGCTCATCAAGATGGAGGCCATCGTGAACGGCTATGTCGAGGGGATCGCGCTCGACGACAACGGATATGTCAGCGAGGGCTCTGGGGAAAATGTGTTCGTCGTTCGCCATGGCACGCTGCAGACGGCACCGCTTGGCAATTCGGTGCTGCCCGGCATCACCCGCGACTCGGTGTTGCGCATTGCCCGTGAGTTAGGCATTCCCGTGCTGGAGCAATGCATTCCTCGGGAGTTACTCTACCTCGCCGACGAGTTGTTTTTTACCGGCACCGCCGCCGAGATCACGCCGGTTCGTTCGGTGGATAAGATCAGCGTCGGCGAAGGCGTGGCGGGCCCGTTGACCCGGGCCATCCAGAAGGAGTTTTACGGTATCGTGCGCGGCGAGAAGCCGGACCGCTTCAAATGGTTGACGCCGGTGCCGGTCGACAGCAAGCAGCCCGTGGGCGTATAAAGCGCCGCGGCCAGCCGAACGGCGCTCTCCTGGTACGACCAGAACCTCACGCGTGCGAGCGCGAAAGCCCGGGTGCGAGCGCGGACAAGGTAGGGAAGGCTCGCGTCGTCCCGTTCCCGCCCCCGCCGCCACGGCCACCGGGCTCTTGCTTGCTCCTTTCTCCATGGGGGCGGGTGTTTCTCCCGCAGTGCCGAAAGGAATGTTTTGTCTTTCGCCGGGGCGATGGCCCCGGGGCGCCGCGCCTCGGTGACGGCGGTGACAAGCCGGCCAGGCGGGCCGGGGCGGCGATCGATCGCGCTTCGAGTCCGGCTACCCCTTGGAACCCGGATCGATTACTTAGGTCATCTTGGGTTTGCTCGGTTTTCGGTACATCATACGAGTCGGCCCCCTGAGAAAGCCCCGATGAATATCGACGATCTGCTTCGCACCGCGATGGAGCGGCGTTCCTCTGACTTGCACCTGAAAGTCGGCAATTACCCCCACTTGCGCATCGACGGCGAGTTGATTCCTCTGACCGAGCTGCCCCGCATCAGCGCCGAAGACATGTTGACCATGGCTTTCAGCATGATGTCGGCGCGGCAGAAGCAAAAATTCAAAGAGAACTCGGAAATCGACATGGCGTACGGGGTCGCCGGGTTGGGCCGCTTCCGGGTGAACGTGTTTCAGCAGCGCGGCAACGTAGGCCTGGTCTTGCGCGTGATTCCCACCAAGATTCGCGCCCTCGATGAACTCTATCTGCCTAAGGTCGTAGAGCAAATCTGCGACATGCCGCGGGGGTTGATTTTGGTCACCGGAGTGACCGGCTCCGGCAAGTCCACGACCCTGGCGGCCATGGTGGATCGGGTCAATTCCACACGCGCCGAACATATCATCACCATCGAAGATCCGATCGAATTCTTGCATCGCGACAAAAAGGGTTACGTCAATCAACGCGAAATCGAAGTGGATACCCCATCCTTCACCGCCGCGCTCCGGGCTTCTCTACGTCAGGATCCGGACGTCATCCTGGTGGGTGAAATGCGCGATATGGACACCATCGGCATCGCCCTGCTCGCGGCCGAAACTGGCCACATGGTCTTCTCCACCTTGCACACCCTCGATGCGGTCGAAACCATCAACCGTATCATTGCCGTGTTTCCTCCGCCCGAGCAGAAACAGATTCGTTTACAGCTGGCGGCCGTGCTGCGCGCGGTCGTCAGCCAACGCTTGGTGAGACGGTGCGACGGCGAGGGCCGGGTTCCGGCGGTGGAAGTTATGATCAACACCGCCTACATTCGGGAATGCATTCTGGTGCCGGAGAAAACCCGCTCGATCCGCGACGCCATTGCCGCGGGCACCTCCCAATACGGCATGCAGACCTTCGACCAGTCGCTCTGGGATTTGTTTCAGGCGAACCTCGTGAGTTACGAAACCGCACTCGAAAACGCCTCGAATGCCGACGACTTCAAGCTGCGCATGCAAGGCATTTCCTCGACCAGCGACCTCTCCAAGAATGCCATGCAGGCTTCCGGCTACGGCGGACGATAGCCCGGAGCAAAACCGAGGCGGGCTCGGGAACAAAATCGGCGGCGAACGAAAAGGGGCGTCGAGCGAGCGCGCGATCGGGATTGCCTAGGCCGGAAGGGCGCTAGCGCTGACCGCGTGATGGGCGCGATTACATTCCGCCCCGCTTAGGAAAAACAGGGCCCGATGAAAGGTGGAAATATCAAGCACCCGGTCCAACTGGGTGCGTCGCAGCAGCTGGTAGACGAAGGATGAAGGATTCGCAAGTTTGAATTGCACGCCACGGCCGGCTGCCCAGGTATGCAACGAAACCAGCGTATTCAGTCCGCCGGCGTCGAACGATTGCACCTCGGTTAAGTCCAGCACAATGGTGCGGCTCTGCTTCTCGGCAACCACCGCAGTGCGGAGGGCATGAACCTCCTGGCCGCGAACCACTCTTCCCCTGCATCTCACAACCGCCAAATCTCCGAGTTTTTCTACGCTGATGGTAAGCATGATGCCATCCTTCTGGCTTCTACCTCGAATACGAAAATAGACGGGCAAAAGTTCCGCCTGTCACCAAAAAAGATGTTAAAAGAAGTTAAACGCCGTAAACGGCTGGGGATGCAAGCGGGATCCGAGGGGTGCGCAGCGTGGTTCCTCGAGTTCGCAAGGCTGATACCGAAGATGAACTCTACGCCTACGCCATTGGCGCGCTGGCACGGCGCATGCGCTCGGTGGCGGAGCTAAAACGCTTGCTGCGCCCGCGGGTGGATGTCGAAACCGCCCACGGGCAGACGCTTCTGGAACGGGTGATTCGCCGGCTGAAGGATCAAGGCTATCTCGATGACGCTCACTATGCGGCGGCCTATACAGGCTTGCGCCGCGACAATGAAAAGTTCGGCCGCCGGCGTGTGATTTGCGACCTGAAAGCCAGGGGGGTTCATGCCGAAGTCATCGCGCAGGCGGTGGATGCCGCTTACGACGAGGTGGATGAGGAACAGCTCGCGCGCGCCTATCTGCGCCGCAAACGAATCGCCAAACCCAAAGATCAGAGGCAGCTGGCGCGGGTGTGTCGCCAGCTCCTGCGTGCGGGCTTCACATCCCGGGCGATCTTCGCGATCTGCAAACAGTGGAATGCCGACGAAGCAAGCTTCAGCGGGCTCGAGGAAGAAGATCCTCCCGGGTAGCGCGATGGCCCTGGAACCTCGGGAGGTCATGGACCCTGGGACCAGACGGGCCTCGCCATCATTTAAAATGGAACTTCCAATGATCACGGGATCGGAGATTCGCCGTAGATTCCTGGACTATTTCGTCGCCCAAGGGCATCGCGAAGTCCATTCCTCGTCGCTCGTTCCGGCCAACGATCCCACTCTGCTGTTCACCAACGCCGGGATGAACCAGTTCAAGGATGTCTTTTTGGGCCGGGAAAAACGCGACTACACCCGCGCTACCACGGCGCAGAAGTGTGTTCGCGCCGGCGGCAAACACAACGATCTCGAAAGCGTTGGCTTCACCAATCGCCACCACACGTTCTTCGAGATGCTGGGCAACTTCTCCTTCGGAGATTACTTCAAGCAGGACGCGATTGCCTACGCCTGGGAGCTGATCACTTCCCCTGGGTGGTTTGGGATTCCGCAAGGCAGGCTCTATGTGACCATCTTTAAGGGCGAAGGCGGCGTACCCCGGGATGGCGAAGCCTATGAGGCGTGGGTGGCGCAAGGGGTAGCCAAGGATCGCATCTTCGCATTCGGTCAGAAGGACAATTTCTGGCAGATGGGCGATACCGGCCCTTGCGGCCCCTCGAGCGAGATTTACTACGACATGGGCCCCGCCGCCTCCGATGCGGGCCACCCCGATTGCGCCTTGGGTTGCGAGTGCGGGCGGTACGTCGAGATCTGGAACCTGGTGTTCATGCAGTTCGAGCGGGATGCGTCGGGCAATCTGAATCCGCTGCCCAAGCCTGCGATTGATACCGGCATGGGGCTCGAGCGCGTAGCGGCGGTGCTCGAAGGCGTGATTTCGAATTATGAGACGGACCTGTTTGTGCCGCTGATGAGGCGGGCCGCCGAGTTAGCGGATGTGGAATTCCGACCGCGCCGGGAAGAGTACGAAGCCGGCGGTGCCGGGGTGCGGCCGGCGGCGACCCGCCCGGCTCGCTCCGGGAGAGGTGCTCCCGCGGAGGCGAGCCTGCGGATTCTGGCGGATCATTCCCGCGCGGCAACGTTTCTCATCAGTGATGGGGTTTTGCCCTCCAACGAGGGACGTGGCTACGTATTGCGGAAGATCTTGCGAAGAGCCATTCGCCATGGACGCTTGCTCGGGCAGCCGCGGCCGTTCCTGTTTCAGATGACCTATGCGGTTCGCGACCTGATGAAAGATGCGTATCCCGAGCTGGTCGAATCTGCCGATCGCGTGGCCAAAGTCGTAGAGAGGGAGGAACGGCAGTTCGATCGCGTGCTCAAAATTGGTTTCAGCCGGCTGGAGGCGGAGATTTCTCGAATCCTGAATGCGGCCGCCCGCCAAGCAGAGGTTGCGGCGGCTCCCGGGGGAACCGCGCGGGGCGGGGGCGACTTGCTCTTGCCTGGAGAGACCGCCTTCTCCATTTATGAAACCTACGGCGTGCCGCTGGATTTCATTGAGGATGCCTGCCGCGATGCCGGCGTACGCTTGGACCTGGAGGGTTATGCCCGGGCCCGCGCCGAGGAGCAATCTCGCGCCCGGGCTTCCTGGAAAGGGGCGGCGAAGCAAAGCGCGAATCCGGCTTACCAAAAGCTGCCCGGCTCGGAGTTCGAAGGCTACCGCCACACCCGCTCTGAAAACTGCCAAGTCCTGGCGATCATCCAGAATGGCCAGGGTGCGCAAGCGGTCAAGCCTGGCGCCGAAGCCGAGATTATCCTCGATCACACGCCCTTCTACGCCGAGGCGGGCGGGCAGGTTGGCGATCGCGGATGGCTTTACAGCGACGATCACAATACGGTGGTGGCCGAAGTCAGAGGCTGCTATTACCCCGTCCCGGGCGTGCGCGCGCATCAGATCCTGGCGAAGCAGCCGCTTGGTGTGGGCGAGAAGGTCGATGCCGTGGTCGACAGCAAGATCCGCCAGTCCACCATGCGCAACCATACGGCCACGCACCTGCTGCACGCGGGACTGCGCGAAGTCTTGGGCAAGCATGTGAAGCAGGCGGGATCGCTGGTTGCGCCCGATCATCTGCGCTTTGACTTCACCCACTTCACCGCCGTCGAAGAGGAAGAGCTGGCAGACGTCGAAGACTTGATCAACCGAGAAGTTCTGCGCAATGAAAAAGTCGAAGTCATCGACAACGTGCCGCTCGATGTGGCCATCAACGAATACAAGGCGATGGCGCTGTTCGGCGAAAAGTATGGCGACCGGGTGCGCGTCATACGGATCGGTGGTTTTTCGACCGAACTGTGCGGCGGCACGCACACCGACGCCACCGGAGGGATCGGACTGATCAAGATTCTGAAAGAAGGCAGCGTGTCCTCCGGCGTGCGCCGCCTGGAGGCGGTGACCGGCGAGGACTCGGTGCAGCATTTCCGCCGGGATCACGAGCTCGAGAGTGTGGTCGCCAGCTTCGCCCGTCCCGCCGTTTTGCCAAGGACCCCACAGACACCCGCCGCTGCCGGCGAGAGCGCGGCGTCGCCCGCTGAAGCCCTGAAAGCCGAGCTCGAAAGAAAGGACTCCGAGATCAAGCGTCTGCAGCGTGACCTCGACCAGGCACGCATGAAGTCGGCTTCCTCGAGCGTAGCTTCGGTGAGCGAGAAAATCAAAGATATTCGCGGAGTGAAGGTCCTAGCCCATCGGGTCGACAATCTAGACCGCCCGCAGATGCGCACGCTCGTCGATCAGCTTCGCCATAAGATCGGTTCCGGAGTGGTGGTGCTCGGCTCGACCACGAATGGGAGCGTCTCGCTGATTGTCGGCGTGACCAAAGACTTAACCAGCCGCATCCAGGCAGGCAAGGTGATTGGCCCGGTGGCCGAGAGGGTGGGGGGGAAAGGCGGAGGCCGGCCGGATTTGGCAGAGGCGGGCGGGAAGGATCCGGGAGCGCTCGATTCCGCTCTGGAGACGGCTTATGCGGTGGTTGAGGGATTGCTGGGACCCTGAGCAGAGGCTGGGTGGCTAGAGCCCGTACGCCTCTTTGGCGGTGTTCCCGAACAAACAGTCGCGCTCAGCGATGGAGAGTGTGGCGGTAGCCCGTTCGACAACCCTAACCCACTTCTCATACCCGCACGCAACCAGGGCTACGGGCCAGTCGGAACCGAACATCAGACGCTGCGGGCCAAAGCATTCGAGAGCCACTTCGAGGAAAGGCTTGAGATCCGCTTCCGTCCACTCGTTCCAATCCGCTTCCGTGACCAGCCCCGACAACTTGCAATAGACATTCTCTCGGCGGGCAAGGTCCTTGATCCGTTCCCGCCAGGGAGAGAGAATCTTCTCCCGAATCCTTGGCTTCGCGATATGGTCGACGATGAAAGGCTGCCGCGGATGACGGTCCACGAATGCAATGGTCTGGGGAAGGTGACGTTCGAAGATGAGAATGTCGTAGCGCAGACCAAAATCCCTGAGCCGGGCGATTCCCCGATTGAAGTCTTCGCGCAAAATGTAGAAATCGTCGGGCTCATCGTGGAGGACGTGCCGCACTGCCTTCAGCTTCGGGTGGGCGGCATACCTTGCAAGCAGCGAGCCAACCCCGGAATCAACCAAAGGAACCCAGCCTACGATTCCGCGCATAAAGCTATGGTGAGCCGCAAGGTCGAGAAGCCATTCCGTCTCAACCAGGCTCTGCCGCGCCTGGACGGTCACCACTCCCGTGATTCCTCCGGCGCGCATCGCTTGCTCGAGATCGGGCACGAGGAAGTCGCGGCGGATGGCTTCCATCCCCCGCAGCATCCACGGATATTCCGCTGGGGTGTACTTCCAGAGGTGGTGATGGGAATCGATTCGCTCTTCCCGCATGGCGGCTCAATTGTTTTCCGCACGGCCGAGCGTCCAGCCTCGATCTTTAATGCCCGCCAACCGTTCTTGCACCTGCTCGAGCAGATGCTGGTCGATCGGCTCTTCGATCCACTTCACGTTCTTTTCAAGATGCGCCGGGTTGGCGGTCCCGACCAAGGTAGTGTGGATGTCAGGGTTGCTGAGCGAGAATTGGATGGCCAGTTTGGCGATGTCGGCCCCCTGGGCGCGGCAATAGGCCGCAGCCGCAGCGCACGCCTTCCGCACATCCTCGGGAGCCGGATGCCAAGCCGGCAGCGCGTGATTCGTGAGCAGGCCCTGGGATACCGGAGAGGCATTGATGATCCCCACCTGTTTCTGCTTTAAGCAGGGCAGCAAGGAGACCAAGGTCGTGTCGTTCAGAGAATAGTGATTGTACGACAGGATCGTGTCCGCTTCGGTACGGGAAAGAAGGGTACGAAAGATCTTGAGCGGATAGCCGGTGACACCGACAAAACGCGCTTTCCCCTGCTCTTGCAGCCCGCGGAGGGCAGGTAGGGTTTCCTCGATCACCTGATGGAGGTCGCCGTACTCGTTATCGTGGGACTGGATAAGGTCCACATAGTCGACACCCAACCTTCGCAAACTTTGATCCAGGCTCTGGGCGGAGCGCTCGGCCGAGAAATCGAACTCGGCGTCTCCGTAGCGTCCTACTTTCGTCGCGAGATAATAGCGCTCACGCGGGATTCCTCGCAGCGCTTTCCCGAGCACTTCCTCGGCCCTGGAATAGCCATAGAAGGGAGACACGTCGATGAAGTTAATACCCAGGTCCAGGGCAGTGTGGACGGTGCGGATCGCCACCGACTCCTCGACCGGCTTGAAAACACCCCCCAGAGACGATGCGCCGAAGCTCAGCACCGATACACTCAGAGCCGTCTTACCCAGAGTTCGATATTGCAAGGCCTACTCCTTCCGCATGCCGGACTGGAATTGCTATCGGAAAAGGTAGTAAAGCATCGCCATCGTGACGAGCAAGGCAGCGGCAACCCGCCGAGGCGCCGATGAGGTCGACGCGGAATCGCCGAGAATCGCCGCGACCGGATTCTCCCAGGTCAGGCCCTCAATCTGTTGCTCGGAGGGAGGTGGCGTCACCAGGCTGACGACCACGTATAACCCGCTGCAGAGACAGAACACCCACCAAGCCTGCATCAGGAATGGAATCCCAAGCCTGTGGCTTATGATCTTCTCGGTTCCGAACAAGGGCAAATCCAGCACGAACGACACGGCACCGATCAGGAATCCGAAGACGAGCGTGGCCAGAGCCGCTTGCCGGGTGCCCCGTCGCCAAAAGACTCCCCACAGAAATACCGCCGTGATGGGGGGAGCAAGATCGGCCGCAATCACGTTGATGGCCTCGAAAATGCTCGAATATCTCCCCCCTTGTGTCGACCAAAGGATGGCCAGCAGCATAACCACAACCGAGCTGGCACGTCCCACCAAGACCTGAGTTCGATCTGAGGTTTGTGGTCGCAGCCGCTTGACGATGTCAACGGCGACCAGCGTTCCCGAGCTGTTCAGGGCAGCCGAGACAGCGCTGAGCAGGGCGGCCAGTACGGCTGCCGAAATCAGGCCTTTGATGCCGGTCGGCAACAACTGATTGATGAGAACCGGCAGTGTCTGATTGCTCGACGAGCCAATCTGGTCGCGGAACAGAACGTAGGCAATCACGCCGGGAAGGACCAGAAAAAAAACCGGCAGGATCTTAAGAAAGCCCGCGAGCAAAGGGCCTAACTGCGCGTCCCGCTCGGATCGCGCACCCAGCACACGCTGCACAATGGTCTGGTCGGTGCACCAATACCACACCCCCAGCACGGGATATCCCAGAAAAACTGCGTACCAATTCAACCCCACCGAGCTGTGCCACTGCAGCATGTTTAACTGCGCGGGTCTGGTGGCGGCGGCAAACTGGGAAAAGGTGTGGATGCCGTTGTGGGGAAGAGCGCGTACAGCAAACACCGTGATGATGCAGGCTCCCACCAGCAAAAAGCCCGTGTTGAAGGTTTCCGTGACCACCACCGCCTTCAATCCGCCGAGGACCGTGTAAATGGAGACGACGGCCGCGACGATCAGAATCGAGGTCAGGACACTGACACCGAAGAACTGCTGAAACACCGCCGCGCCCGCATAAAGACTCATGCCGATATGGATGAACAGAGCGGCAACAATCGCCATCAAGGCCAGGAACGACCGGCAGGCCGGACTGTAGCGCCGCTCGAGAAACTCGGGCAAGGTGGAAAGCCGGCTGCGGAAGTAAAATGGGGCGAACACCAACGAGAGCAGAATCAAGGTAAACACAGCCATCCACTCGAAGTTCCCCCAAACCAGGCCCTCGTTGTATCCGGACGCGGTGAGACCAACCAGGTGGATGGTAGAGATGTTGCTCGCGAACAGTGCCGCCCCGACAATTCCCCAGGGGAGGGAACGTCCAGCCAAGAAGAAAACTTGTCCCGTGACCGCTTGCTTGCGGGTGGAAAGTACGCCGATCGAGAGGATAGTGACGATGTACCCGACGATAATGGCCAAGTCGAGGACCGGAATTCGCAACGTTCCCCCTCTAAGGGTATCGAAAACAGTGTTCTAAGCGTCCCCATCATCGAGCTCTACTACCGCCTTGATTAAGGTGGATTTGCTAGGAAGATCCGGGAGTCGACGCGGGACTTCGGGCAGTGCCATACGGTCCGAGATCCACGGAGTGGTGTCGATCCGTCCTTCCTCGAGCATCTGGATGATCCGCGGGAACTGGCCGCAACTGTTACGGCTGGCCGAGATGGTGATCTCGCGGCGGTGCAACAGACCATCGTTGATCGTGATCGGTTCCCGGGTGAGTCCAACATAGACCAGTCGTCCGGTTGGCGCTACGTTTTGCAAGCTTGAGCCCATGGACGCTGAACTGCCCGTGGCATCGAAGACCACGTCGGCGAGTTGTCCGACGGGGCTCGACAGAGTTTCCGCACCCGCGAACCGGCGGCGCCAAGGGTTGAGTTCGACAACCCGTACCCTGGCGCCGGCGATTTGCGCGAACTGGATGACCGCAAGACCGATGGGACCGGCTCCGATCACCAACACGCTCGCGCCCGCTTCCAAGCCACTTCGGCTGACCGCATGGGCACCAATCCCAAGCGTCTCGATGAGCGCCAGTTGGTCGAAAGAAAGAGATCTGGATTTGTGCAGAAGATCAAGGCGTACCGATAAGAAGCCCTGCATTCCCCCATCAACATGGACGCCGTAGAGCTTTAGGTTTTCGCAGCAGTTGGTTCGACCCCGCAGACAGGCGCTGCATGAGCCACAAGAAATGTACGGGTCGATGGCGCATTGGTCCCCTACCCTGAGGCCGTTTCCATTGGCCGGGATCTCCACAATCTCCCCTGCCAACTCATGCCCCAGCACGCGCGGATAAGTGTAGATGGGATGGCGACCCGCCAGCGCATGAAAGTCACTGCCGCAGACGCCAACCCGCCGGATGCGCACCAGGGCTTCCCCGGGGCGCGCCCCGGGGCGCTGCACCTGACGCTCGACTAACTCGCCCGGCGCTTGCAGCAGAATCTGTCTCACCGCGTGGTCCTTTCCCTCCACCGAGCCAACCCTGAATCGGGTATTTGGTTCAGCCAATCAATCTGCGACCCGATTATAGGGAGGCAGAGTGCGGGCGTCAAGGAAGTGACCTCAAAGCTAGTAGGATAAGCGGGTTACTTCGAACCATCGTGGAGCGCAGTCGGCGGTCGCGGCCGACCGGCTGCTCCGTAGTTGCTGTACCAATTTGGCGGGAGATTTACAATGGAAGTCGCGGGCACACCTGTTATAAAGGGAGGAACGAATAAGGTCAGGGCGGAATCGATGGCATCCACCGTGCAAATGCATCCCAAGTCGCCGGCCGATACGCGGGTAACCACCAAACTCATCGGTAACATCAAACGCTTGATCTCAACCGGAGAAATCGTGCCGGGTGCCAAGTTCCCTCCGGAACGAGAGCTGGCGAAGGAATTTGGGGTGAACCGAGCTTCGCTGCGTCAAGCCCTCAAGGTGCTCGAGATCATGGGCGTTCTAACCCAGAGAGTCGGCGATGGCACGTATCTCAGCGCCAGCGCAGAGTTGATTCTTCAAGAACCGCTCGACTTCCTGATCCTGTTAGATGACATTTCCCACCATGAGCTGATGGAGACGCGGATGATCGTGGAGCCGGAGTTGGCGGCACGGGCTGCGGAACGAGCGACGACCGAAGACCTGGTAAACCTAAGACGGGCGATTGCTGCCATGGAAAACTGCCGCACCAATCAGGAGCGGTTGGAAGCCGATCTTGCCTTCCATCAATGTATCTTCCGGGCCAGCGGGAACCGTATTTGCCACCTGCTGTTTAACGTGATTCACCGCAGCGTACTGACCAGCATGTCGCAACTCTCCACGCGGGTGTCGCTCGAGCGGCCGCTTACATTCCACAAGCGGATTTATGCTGCGATTCAGCAGCGCGATGCCGACAATGCGCGCCGCCAGATGTTGGAGCACCTCGCCGATACCAAGGCGCTGCTGGCCTCCACCACCAAGTAAGGTCCTCAGCGCGATCTTGCGGAAAGTTCCATTCTGGTCGGAGATGCCGACTCCATCTTGAGCCATATCACCAGGTCACTGGCGTCAAGGGTTGGGACAAAACCGTAGCGGAAGACTGAGCCCCGGGTTATGGGCTTTCCATCGATGAGCAGCGTCGGCTCCTGATCGCCCCAGTTCCTGATCACGAACGCAGGGTTCGACAGAGGAGACTCGGGGCTGGCCGGGAGCGAAAGCCGCAGTGGCGAAGGACGCGCAGCAGTCTGACGTACGATCACGAATGCCCGCTGCGAAGGATCGTAACCCTGGTTCTGGAATCCTGTACCGCTGATCTCGAGACTGGGCGGGGAAAGCCAGGACTTTGCCAAGGGGATCAGTTCTTTGGCCGATTTTCTCGTCAACCCGTGGAGCAGAAGTTTCGTCATGCTAGTGTCGCTTTGCGTGTAGGGGTCCCAATAAATATGGGAGAGCGAAGAGTGCGACGGCCGATCCGGCGCCACCGCGGAGATGCCGCTCGATCGTACCTGCGCCACCGGCCAGTGGTTCCACCACTCGAACATCGAGTAGGTCACTTCCCCGGTGTAGGCGGTGATGGATGAGTTTGTCGGGGGAACGATCTGAAACGGCTTCCATTCCGACTTAAGATTGACCATCTGTAGATTGGGGTGTTCCGGCGTTGGCATGTTCGTCGGCGGGGGACCGTTCTCCCAGGAGTAGGTCACCGTCTCGCCCGCCATATTGCCGATGGTCAGCGCCGCGGGTTGAATATTGTCCTCCGGTCGCGTGCCCGGGCCGTTAATAATGATGGTCTCCTGGAACTCGTGCCAGTTCTTGAAGTTGGATGTCCAAAGAACCTGCTTACGCACTGCCACGCCGTCGGGATAGATGGTGAAGTATTCGTCTGCCCAATCCGTCCATCCCGTGTTCGGGTCCGGATTGGCACAGCTGTAGTTCACCACCTCGCAGAGCCCGTATCGCCAGTGAACGACGGCGCGGGCATCGCTGGTCTCGAGGATGCGAACGTGGGAATAGCGGTTCTGTTTGTCCGACATCGGCTCACAGTCTTCACCTCCCGGACAATCGACTTCGCCGCCGGTTTCCAGGAATTCGTCGGTGTACCACTTGTTATTTTCCGTAACCCAATCTCCGCCATAGTTGGTGCCTTGCCAGAACACCATGCGAATCGGGGCCAGATCAAACCGCACCACCACATCGGAGTTGGGCGCGACGCGTCGCGGCTCGTCCCACATGTCGTCATAGTGCAAGGTGGTGTAAAACGCTCCGAACCGTCCAACGCCGGGCGGTCCGGATGGCAGAACCGGCCACGGCAAAACCTCTCCGGCGGGGGCATGCACATCGGAGTATGCTTGGGCAATCTCCTGGGGAGACAAGCTCCGTCCGTAAATGCGTAGGTCATCGAGAATTCCGTCGAACGAATAGCGCACCGGAATCTTGGGATGAATCCACTGCGCGGGCAGGATCGGCTCGCGAGCTCGGCCGATGACCAGGTCTTGCCGCTCAGCCGGTCTTAGGGCTCCTCGCAAGGCGAGTTGACCCGCAGGTCGGCCATTGATGTAAATGGCGATTCCCGTGGCCGGATCGTAACTGCCGGCGATGTGAGCCCATCGTTTGAGAGGAAGCTGCACCTCGGAGAGCAAGGACCACCATTGACCGTCGACTGCGACCTTCATTCCTAGGTGTCCGAAACAATCGATCCCGAAAGAATAGCCTGCCTGTTCTTCGCGCCGCTGCTCCACGATCGGGAGCCAGTTCCATGGATATGCATTGACGGCCACCCAGGCATCTACCGTCACCCCAGATTTCGTCTCCGGGGTGTGCTTATAGCCGCGAACAATGGCGGTGGATTCACCATCAAAACGCAGCCCGTTTCCCGAGACACCCTGCACCCACTTGAACCGGCCTTGGATGGAATCCTCCACGCCATTGACGGAATCGCGCGTCACCTGCCCGCTGACTTCGTCGAAGAGCCATTCCGCCTCGGGCCCGGTGCTCTGCGCTCCGAGGAATGGTGGCATGCAAATCAGAAAGATGGCGGCCGCCAGAACAGCTTGTCTCATCGCTCGCTCTCCATGTTCGACGGTTTTCAGAAATGGCTGAGCCAATCGCTCAGGAGTCTATGGGCTCGGGAGTGATGCTGTCAATTTTGCCGTGTTCCTTATCTCTATCACTCCGGGCCTCCTCCTTCCGCCTTGACTTAGCCACCCGCTGGTGTAGGATTTGGTTCATCCATTGCGAGATTTATGCGAAGACGCGATTTCCTAAGACTGGGTGGTTCGACTGCGTTGGCGGCGCTTGCTCGTGGTCGGGTTGCGAGTGAGGTGATGAACCGTGTGGCGGAGTCGCCGGAGGGGGAAACCAGGCTTCATGTGGCCCTTCACGGCGACGACAGGGATAACGGCGATGCCGCATCGCCCTTCGCGACCCTCGAAAGGGCGCAGAGGGCAGCCCGTGACGTGAAAAAGACTACGTCGGTGACGGTGCTACTCGGAGGAGGGACGTACTATCTAGAAGCTCCTCTCATCTTCGGTCCCGAAGATTCGAGGACCAACGCGGCCTCACTCACCTTCGCCCCGGCCACTGGCCAACGGGTCACGATCAGCGGCGGGCGCAGGCTCGCCTGCAACTGGAAGTCGTACAACAACCGCATCATGATGGCCGAGGTTCCTCCCGGGCTTGCCTTCACGCAGCTGTTCGTGAACGGCAAACGGCAGATCCGCGCGCGCTATCCAAATTACGATCCATCGATTCCCGGTAAGTCGGGCTATATTCTGGCAGCAGGCCCGATTCCTGCCGGCACGGCAAACCCTTACGCCGGCGAGGATGAGGACATGACGTTCTCCACCCAGGCTCCCAGGGGGATTCGGTTTGATCCGTCGACGTTCTCCCAAAAAACCTGGGCAAGACCGCAGGATGCCGAAATCCATATCTTCCAGGCCGCCTATTGGGGAAACCTGCAGTGGAAGATCAAAGGGGTTGACTTCGCCACCAGCTCCATCTGGTTCGGAGAGGGTGGGCAACAGATCGGCGCCAAGTGGAGCAGGGATCCTGCCGTTCTCAATGAGAAGTCGCGGTTCTTCATCGACAACGTGTTCGAGGAACTGGATGCGCCCCACGAATGGTTTCTCGATCGAACCAAGGATATCCTCTATTACTACCCGGACCTCCAGACTGACCTTCCCACCGCCCTCGTCGAGGTTCCTCTCTTTGAACATGTCATTCGCTTTGAGGGTACAGAGGAAAGCCCCGTGCGCCAGGTCTCGCTCGAAGGATTGCGCATTGCCCATACCGCCACGACCTACCTCGAGCACTACGAAGTACCGTCCTTGAGCGACTGGGCGATTCACCGTGGGGCTGCTATTTTCGCCGAAGGGACCCGCGACTGCTCGATCGAGAACTGCTGGTTCGATGCGGTGGGTGGCAATGCTGTGTTCGTGAACAACCACAACCGAGGGTTTTCGATCGCTGGCTGTAAGTTTACCGAGACGGGTGACAGCGCGATCTGCTTCGTGGGTGACCTCGAAAAGACCAACGGCAGCGAGCGCGCCTTTCCCTACCAGTGTCAGGCCAGGAACAATCTGATTCATGATTGCGGCTTCTATGGAAAGCAGATTGCTGGAGTCTATGTCTCCCGGGCCAAGCGTATTACGGTGAACCACAACCTGATGTATAACTTGCCGCGTGCCGGAATCTGTATCGGAGATGGAACGTGGGGAGGACACCTCATCGAGTACAACCAGACTCACGATACCGTCCGTGAAACCAGCGACCACGGCCCTTTCAATGCATGGGGGCGAGATCGAGGGTGGGCCTTGGCACAGTCGCACGCGCCCTACACCGTCGAACGTAGCCTCGATGCCTGGGAGGCTCTTGTCGATGCCATGGAACCGGTGATCGTGCGCAACAACTTCTTCGACGAGAAAACAGGTTGGGGGCTGGATCTGGACGATGGCGCCTCCAACTATGAAATCTACAACAACATTTCCGTCGGTGGCGTCAGCCTGAAGCTGCGGGAAGGCGCGTATCGCAAGGTGTACAACAACATCTGGTTTATGGCGAAGAGTGCCCCCTGCTTTCACGTGGGGAACAATGACAACCATGACCAGTATTTCAACAACATCACCGTGATGAATCCCGAACAGGCCAAGTGGCCCGACGGCTGGCCGTGGTGGCCGCAGATGATCTATTCGATCATTGCACCGCCCGCGGTGGGCCCATGGTTCGAAAAAATGGACCACAATTGCTTCTATTGTGTGGGCGGAGATTTTCAGGCTGTGGTCGACAATTTGCGGTCCGAGGCTGGCCAGCACAACCCGAAGCGCTATAACCTCGAACAATGGCAGAGCCTAGGCTTCGATCAACATTCGGTGTTCGCTGATCCGCTTTTCCTCAATCCCAGAGACCGAGACTTTCGGGTGCGTGCAGAATCCCCGGCTCTGAGCGTGGGCTTTAAGAACTTCGAAATGGGCCGGTGGGGTCTGACCGATGAATTTCCGCAGCAATGGCGCGAGCCGGAAGAGGTGGTTTCGCAGAACCGCTAGCGAGGATGTATGAAGAAACTTACCAGCGGAATCCTGGTGGTTGTGACGGCCGTGTGGTCGGCAGGACTCTATGCCCAAGAGGCGCGGCGCATCGGCATGGTGATCGGAATCAAGTCCGACCGGATCAGCGCCTATGAGGCTTTACACGCGGCTTCCAACCCAGGCGTGCGCGACCTGCTCAGGAAATACCATATGCACAATTTCTCCATTTTTATTCATCGACTCGACGATGGCAAATACTACTTGTTCGGCTACTACGAATACACCGGGACCAACTACCAAAACGATATGGCGAAGCTCGCAGCCGAGCCGGGCAATCAGAAGTGGCTCTCCGTAACGGATTCTATGCAGCTGCCACTCGCGGGCGAGAAGTCCTGGGCGAAGATGCAGGAGGTTTATCACAACCCATAGAAGGCCAACCTCGGGGGTCGAGCCAATCGACCACGAAGACCTCCAAAAGCCGCAGACTCGCGGATTTTGACGCCGTACTTGCTCAGCATGAGATGGTTCGGCCCCTCGGTCCTGGCTGGACTGGGTTGCGGTCGCGCCCGGGAGGGCGAAGGCGTCGAACCGCGGTAGGAGCCATTGGTTGAGCCATACCTGCGAACCCTAAGACTTCCGAGGCATCATCAACGTGTTGGGCAAGAAGTTAGGGCGAACCCCATTCGCGGCGAAGCCTTAGTTTCTAACACCTAGAGGCAAGAGAAACGCAAAAAACGCTTGACAGTAGAAATCTTAGAATGCTAGTTTTCCGCTCATATTGGTTCGACCAATGAGGGTGATGCGTCGGGGTCGTCCTGTCCACACAGACGGCGTGGGAGGTCTTATGAAGTCCCGGATTTCGCTTTCCCGGAGAATCCTGCCCTGGTTCCTGCTGGCCTTGACCACCGCCATGATCGCTACCCAGGTGGCCGCAGGGCAAGCCACCACCGCCACCGCCACACTGCATGGAACGGTGCGAGACCCTTCGGGTGCGGTGGTCGCAGGAGCAACGATTACGGTCGCGAATGTCGAAACCGGCGCCAAGTGGGAAACTCAGAGCAACTCTACGGGAAACTATTCCCTGGTCAGCATCGCTCCCGGAAAGTACACGGCCCAAGTTGCCAAAGTAGGCTTTATCACGGAGAAACTGGAAGCCGTTGTGCTCGAGGTCAATCAAACCGCCACCATCAACTTTAACCTGCGAGTGGGATCGACCAACACCATTGTTAATGTTTCTACCGCCGGGCTCGAGATTGAGAGCTCGACGGCGGAACTCGGCAACGTGATTACGACGAGCGAGGTGAATGCCCTGCCGCTCAACGGGCGAAACTTCACGGAGCTGCTTTTGCTCGCTCCCGGGGTGAGCCCGGCCAATCAATCGCAAAATGCTGGCTTCGGCGGGATCGGCAACCCGCTGGGGACGGTCGTGCTGCCCGCGGTCAACGGCCAGACGAACCGCAGCAACATGTTCTTGCTCGACGGGGTCAACAATTACGGCTCGATTCGCGATACCTACGGCGTACAGCCTACGCTCGATGACATTCAGGAATTCAAGGTTCAGTCGCACAACGATGAAGCTGAGTTCGGCCAGGTTTTGGGTGGAATCGTCAATCTTGTCACCAAGTCCGGGACCAATCAGTATCATGGTGATGCCTGGGAGTTTTTGCGCAACGACGCCTTTGACGCGGCCAATTACTTCAATCCCGTGAAAATCCCCCTCAAGCAAAATCAATTTGGCGGTGCCGTTGGCGGGCCGGTGATTCTGCCCCGCTATAACGGCCGGAACAAAACCTTCCTTTATTTTTCCTATGAGGGATTTCGCAGCCACAGTTCCGCGAACAATCTCTTTCTCACTCCGACTGCGGCTCAGCTGAATGGAGATTTCAGCAATCTGGAGAGTCAGGGAGTACAACTGTTCAACCCCTACAGTTCAGTCCCCGACGCAGCCACCGCCACGGGCTACTTCCGCCAGCCGTTCATGTGTGATAGCACGGGAAATGCGCTAGCGGCGAACGCCATGGGAATACAGGCGAACGGAACCGCGTGTGACAAACTCCCATCCTCGCTGCTGAACTCGACCATGGTCTACTATGCCAAAACTTTGTTCCCCGCCCCCATTAATACCGGGAACCCCAGTTTCAACGGACGGGATACCACGCCCTCGATCGTCCGTCAGGACCAGATCTCGGTTCGGGGAGACGAACAGATTGGCGAGAAGGACCGCATCTTCGCGCGCTACACTGCGGCCTGGCAGCCGGACAGCGTTACCGGCGGATTTCCAGGGTTGCTCGCGGTGACACAAAGCAACAACTACAATATAGCCGCGAGCTGGACCCACACCTTTGGCCCAAGTTCTCTATGGCAGTTTACGTTTGGCCGCGTCTCCGCGCAGTTCAACGGCATTCCTGCGTTTACCAACGCTCCGGCCAACTTCCTGCAGCAATCGGGTTTCGCCCCGGCCTTCTACAATCACCTGAATCTTGGCCCGCTCATTCCGTCGATCTTTGTTACCGGATACTTGGGCGGCTCAACCTACGTCGGCAAGCTGCATTACTCGAACGTATGGGAGTATCGGGGCGATATTTCCAAGACCTCAGGCAGGCATACATTTCGCATGGGCGGCAGCCTCGCCACCGATGGCTGGACGCAACCCTTCTATGGTTCCCAGAATAACTTCGACCCGCCCCAGACTGCCGACGGCAACGGCAACGGAGGGGATGCACTGGCGTCCATGATGCTCGGAGTTCCCAGCTACGCTGAAGTGGACAACGTGTATTCCCTCCTTCACGGGGGAAAGATCATTGGCGGTTATTTCCAGGACCAGTGGAGGGTCAACGACAGGCTTACCCTCAACTTAGGCCTGCGCTACGACGTAACCATTAATCCTCGCCAAGGGGAAGCCTCGAACGGAAGCAACATCACCGGCAATTTCGATTTCAATAACGGAACGTACGTGCTGCAAGACCCTGCTCCGGCGTGCTCAGCGACCCAGGGTGCTCCCTGCATTCCGGGAGGAGTCCTGCCCGCTCATGTGGTGATTGCCAAAAGTGGGAAAGTGGTGACCGACAACTACGACAATGTTCAACCCCGGATCGGCTTTGCCTATCGTTTGACCACTAGAACGGTCATGCGGGGTGGGTACGGACGCTTTTTCGACAACTGGGCGGGAGTGACCCAAAACCAATCGAACTACACCCAGTCGTGGCCGAATGTTTCCTTTGTCGCGGCTCCGAACAATCTGAACATCGGACCTGCGACAGCGTTCGCCAACGATCCGCTGCATCTGGGCAATGGACCGATTCAGCCGCCATCAACGCCTTTCTCGCCTCTCAACGTGAATTACTACACCAATCCCAACCTGAAAGCCGCCTACGCCGATCAATGGAACTTTGGCTTTCAAAGGGAAATGGCTGCAAACGTCACGGCGACCATCAACTACGTTGGCTCCCACGATTCCCGCCTGCCGGACGTCCTCACCGCCAACGCAGCACCCACACCTGAACCGGGCAATCCGCAGTTGCGAGCTCCCTACCCCTATATTCTTCCCATGCCGTATTACCAAAATCTCGCCGTGAGCAGCTACAATGCGCTGCAGCTCTCCTCGCAAATACGATCCCGAGGCGGATTATCCTCGACCCTTGCCTACACCTGGTCGAAAGCCCTCAATAACGGCTGTGATGGTTACTTTTCCATCTGTGACATACAGGATCCCTATAACGTTAGCCGGGATCGTGGACCCGCTACCTTCGATTCCACCAACATCTTTGCTGCAAGTTTTATGTACCAGCTGCCCTTTGGTGCAGGCAAGCGATTCAGTAGCGGTAGCGCTTGGGTCAATCACATCATTGGAAACTGGCAAATCAACGGGATCGCCACGTTGTCGAGCGGACTCCGTTACGATGTGCAAACCTACAATCCCTCGATTTCCAACACCAATAATCTGTACGGTTCCGAGCGCGCCAACCTCGTGGGCGATCCCTATTTGAATGTCACCAGGACAAATCCGATCAACGTGCAGGCGTTCGCTATCCCGGCTCCTTTCACGTTCGGAGATATGGGGAGAAACAGCCTGGTTTCGGATTGGAACAAGGACCTCGACGTTTCCTTCTTTCGAGCGTTTCCTATTTCGGAGTCGAAGAGATTTGAGTTCAGGGCGGAAGCGTTCAACGTAACCAATACGCCTGTATTCGCCATCCCCGACAACGGAATCTCAGATCCAACCTTTGGGGTCGTGTCCTCTACTGCCAATACGGCCCGCGAGCTACAGCTGGCATTGAAATTTTACTTCTGAGTGGGACCGGGCAAGTTGATCCGTGGCCGACCCGCCTGGTGTCGGAATGGAAGGGAAGACCCGCCGCCGAAATGCTTGGGGGCAAAATCGCCTGACGTCACCATTCGGGAAATCCATTATCTTCGGCATTTCTTGACTAGCGACGGTAGAGCGTCTACCATTCTCCCAGGATTGAGGGTAGACGGTCTTCCATGACGCGAGGCGCAACAACGATCGAATCTGGTCCAGGGAACCCTGGACATGCTTATTCTCCGCACGCTCTTATACGGGCCGGCGCATGGACACCAGATTGGTAAGCACATTCAGCGAACCACCAATGATTTTCTGCAGATGCAGCACGGTTCGCTCTACCCGGCGTTGCACCGCCTGGAGCGGAGAGGATGGATCGTCTCCAAATGGGAGACGGGTCCGGACCGGAACCGGGAGTTCAAGTATTATCGGCTGACGGATAAAGGTCGGAAGCAGCTCGTTGTCGAGGAGTCGCAGTGGAAGCAGATGGCCGAGGCCGTTGCGCGCGTGATGTGGCCCGCTGCCGAGGAGAGCTGAAATGCGATGGTGGCAGATTCGAAAGCGAAACGCCGATCTGGAGCGCGAGCTCCAGTCCGATCTTGAACTGGAAGAAGAGGAGCAGCGGGAGAACGGACTGGCTCCCGAGGAGGCACGTTACGCTGCCCGGCGCGCTTTCGGCAATCCTACGCTGATTCGCGAGCAGACACAGACCGTCTGGTCCTGGAATCGTTGGGAAACACTTGGACGTGAACTTCGCATTGGCTTCCGTACGCTCATGCGTTCGCCTGGCTTTTCTTTCATCGCCCTGCTGGTCATGGCGTTGTGCATTGGCGCCTGCACTTCTCTGTTTACGATTGTGCGCTCCGTGCTGCTGAGGCCGCTTCCATTTAGAGACCCCGGTCATCTGGTGATGATCCGCGATTGCTTCCGTGCATCGGATACGAGCAACACGATCTCTGCGTGCGGCGCGGTCTCGCCGGGCGACTACCGTGACTGGCGCGATCGGACACACGGCTTCGAGGACATGGCGTCGTGGCAATGGTGGAGTTTCAACCTGACCGGCGAACATGGCGAGTTGCCGGAAGCGGTAACCGCCGCGGGGGCGACCTGGAATTTCTTTTCCGTGTTAGGAGTGCAGCCTGCTTTCGGCCGCGCTTTTACCGAGGCCGAAGACAATCTGGATGGAAACACACTCATGCTCACATGGACCGTGTTCGCGCGCCGTTTCGGCGCTGACCCGCACATCATTGGCCGTCAGATTCACCTCGATGGCAAACCGTACACCGTAGTCGGCGTTTTGCCTGCCTCCTTCACCTATCCCGACGCCAGGGTGCAGGTGTGGGTTCCGTATCTATCGGTCACCCCGGCTCATGCTGTTCATCAGCATGCACGCCACATGACCTATGTCGTCGCCCGCACCAGGGCTGACGTGCCGCTCGCCAGCGCCATCGCCCAGGTAAGCGCCCTACAGCATACGCTCTACCTGCAACACCCGACCGAGGCTGTCTCGGATACGGTGGCGCCGGAGTCGCTTCTCGATGACCTAGGACGGGACGTCAAGAAGCCCCTGACTCTGTTGATGAGTGCGGTGTTGTGCATGCTTTTGATTGGGTGCCTCAACATCGCTAATCTACTGGTGGCGCGGAGCGCTGCGCGTGCTCGCGATATCGCTCTACGCAGCGCTTTGGGTGCGCAGCGGTCCACGCTCATGCGCGAGCAACTGATCGAGACCGCACTGGTTTGTTCCGGTGGAGGCGGGGTCGGTATCTTCTTGTCGCTGGCGATGACAGAGTGGATGATCCGCTCCTGGAAACATCTGCCCAGCGCCGAACGCATCCACACCGATTTGCCCGTGCTCGGCGTCGCGTCTTTGCTGGTCGTTCTGGCTGCGCTAGCCGCCGGGTTGTTACCGGCGATCACCTCGACTGGCAAGGTCGTTCTCGATCGTTTGCAGGCAAATTCGCGCGGCGCGGCGGGTAGCGTCTCGCGTTCGGCTCTGCGCAAGGGTCTTCTCTGTATCGAGATGACTGTAACCATGGTGCTCTTGGTCGCCGCGGGTCTCTTGCTGAAGAGCTACGTGAATCTGCGAGGCACCAATCTGGGCTGTATCACGGAGAACGTGTTGACGATGACCTACAGCCTGCCGAAAGAGCGATACGACATACCACAAAAGAAAATCGCGTTCTATGAGGCATTGCTCGAACGCGTTAGAGGCATCCCAGGCGTACGGGCTGCCGCATTAGGTGGTCCGGTACCCGGCGCCGGGTTGCGCGAAGACGATGTCTTCACAATCGAGGGACGTCCAGTGCCCATCGGAAAAGAAGATCGCTCGCGCGCTCTCATTCGCCAAGCGGATCCCGGGTATTTCACGGCGCTGGGCATCCCGCTCATGAGTGGCCGCTTCTTTACTGCGCAAGACCGTCTCGATCACGGGGTCAAGGTAATCGTCAGCAGCGCGCTCGCACGCGAATCCTTTCCCGGCGAGAACCCAATTGGCCGGCATCTTGCCATTCCACTGTGGAGCAATGAGCCATATGAAATTGTTGGCGTAGTAGGTGACACCCTCTACAGGGTGAATCAGCCAACCATGCCCGCAATCTATTTCCCCCTGCTCGCCGGCGGCGGATTCACGGAAGAGATGCTTGCGGTGCGCACCACTGCCGATCCACTCGCCATGTCTGTTCCCATCCAGAAGGAGTTCGCCGCGCTTGATCCTCAACTGCCTGTTTCGGACGTGATGACTACGGAACAGATTGTTGGCGAATCCCTAGGCGATATCAGCTTCACGGCGACCCTGGTTCTGGCATTCGCAGGGCTAGCTCTTCTGCTGGCTGCCGTCGGTCTGTATGGCGTTCTCTCCTACCTGGCGACGCAGCGGACAAGCGAGCTTGGCATTCGGATTGCGCTCGGCGCCCGGCGCGGCCATGTGCTTCGGTTCATGCTGTTCGACGGCTTGCAGCCGGCATTGTTCGGCGTCGGCCTTGGCTTAATGGTCAGCGCAGTGGTCACCCGCATCCTGCAGTCGATGGTTTACGGAACCAAGGCGCTCGATGGCGCCATCTTCGCGGAGGTTACAGCAATTTTGCTTCTTATCGCCGCGTTGGCCTGCATCGTTCCAGCTTGGCGCGCATCGCGCCTGGATCCGATGAAAGCGCTGCGCACCGAATAGATGCTAATCATATTCGAAGCAAAAGCCCTCTCAATTTCTCAAGTAACGCCTACTCCGCCATTGCACTCATAGAGGGCCCATCGGTGAAATCGTAAGGCTAGAATTCAATGCCGGCTGTCCTTGACGGCCAATTTCTCAGCGGCTAGGTTTTCCGCGGTGGTCAAGGCGTCGGCTGCACTGACCTTCACATCTGGTTCCACGCCTTGTCCTTCCCAGTCACTTTTGGTCACAGGATTGATCGGCCGGCCGAAAGGGACACCAATGGTGAAGTGATCTCCGGCGGGCATACCGCGCACGGGATGGGCGCCGCCGCCCGTAGTTTCGCCCACGATGGTGGCGCGCTTTTGCGTCTTCAAATCGAAGGTAAACTCCTCCCCTCCCGAAAATGTTTCGTGCGAAGTGAGCACGTAGACGGGTTGATCGATAAAGCGTGGTCCCGGAATCCAGGGAAGCGTCCAATACTGGTGGGTCTCGTTGTCGTGGCGGTTGGTGAGATCGTTGATATGGGTCGGCTCCCGGAACAGATAGGAAACCATGAAATCGACCATACTGGGATCGCCGCCATGATTTTCCCGCAGGTCGAAGATTAAGGCATCGGTATGCGCCACAAAGTTCATGGCGGCTACGACCGTAGGTCCGCAGATGTTCGCGTCGGGAAACGCGCCGAACTTGATGTAACCAATGTTGTGATTGAGGATTTCAACCTTGGAGAAAGTGCAGTTGTCATGTTCCAGCATGGTGCGGAACCTTGCTTCGTCAGCCGGGCTCGGCTGGCGTGGTTCATCAGAAGCGCCGGGCTGGGTGGTGGGCACGATATAGGGATCGTATCCAACAAAAAGATGCTTGTCCTGGCTGACGGCGCGCAAATCACGCTGGAGCGCGTCGGCGAATTCATTGCCATCCACCATCGAATTGTAGTCGCCGTGCTTCTGATGGTCGCGGATGGCCGCGATCATCTTCGCCGCGCCATCGGGATACACGTAATACTCGCTCAACCGCGCGCTGATGGCATCAATCGTTTTCTGCCGAATGGCTTCATCCAACTGAATGTCATCCAGTTTCGCGCCGGGCGGCAGGGCACGGATGCCAAGCCGCTTTACCCGTGGTGGTGTAGTGCTCGCAAGTTGCAAGGTTCCGTAGGCGTCGACGTTGTCTCCGCGGCCGTGAACAAGAAACGAGAGCCTATCTGGAGTGCTATGCACAATGGAGACGAGCGTAAAACCACCGGTCTGGCTGCTGAAAGAAGTCAGTCCGTCTGCGCTGTTTTCCGGATCGTATTCCTTTACATAAGCGGCGATGCGGTCGTGATCCCCGCTATTAAATGCATCGAGGAAGGCTCGAAAGGTACGGCCTGCCGGAGTATCGGGAGGGCTTACGTCCGCGCCTGCCCCCAGCGGCATGAAGCCAACAAACATGATGGCAACAACAAAGACAAAACACAGGCAAGCTCTGATAAGAGTGCAGGTTCGCTTCTCGAGCACCGGAGATTGAGGGATCATCATGTCCTCCGAGGAATGAACGGGCGGTGAGACCGCGAGAAAACGAATACTGTCAACCCGCGCAGTCTCCGGGAGTAGGAATAACTTCGAGGCCGCCAGCGACGGGTAGCGTCTCCCCAGGAGTCAAACGCTAACCGGCGCTCGCCCAGGTCGTTTCCACGAATTTCCTCCTTTGCTCGCATGGTTTGCATCCGGCTTTCTCAGTTCGCGCTGAAGTAAGCCGCTCGCTCCCGGTAATCCAAGTAGGCGATAAGGTTGAGGTGACGGGACTCTCCCCTGCACGGCTTCCATCTTTCTCAATCCTCGTTGCCGATCTTGCCGAAGCGCACAGGCCGAGCCCTGCAGAACCACAGCTCGACCAGCCATCAGCTCTTGCCGCGCGCTTCGGAGCCCACCGCTGCCTCTCTGGGAAAGTACGGACCCCGACCCCGCTAACCCTAATGTTTCACAAAAAGACCGAAAGGGCATGAAGAATTCTATGGTTGATTGTCACGGGGCCAGCCCAGGCCGTTCGTACAATGTGGCCGAACCTGCTCAAAAAGGATTACTACCATAAAAACTAACGCCGGTGTGCAAAGGATGAGCGATATCTTCCGGGCGTGGTACCGATCCTCCGGAAAAATGTGCGACGAAGGATCTCCGCGCTTCCCAAGCCGCAAATGTCGGCCACCTCGTCGAGCGACGAGACCGTTGTTTCGAGTTGTCGCCGAGCCGCTTCCACCCGCAGGGTCTCGATATGCCGAGCCGGGGTTTCGCCGATTTCCTCTCGGAATATGCGAGCAAAATTGCGTGGACTCATGGCCCCTCGGCGCTAAGAGTGCTGACAGACAATTTCATTCGAAGGTTGTCCGCGACCCACAGAAGATCTCGAAGACTTCGACGGCCGCGTGCTTGCGCCATCAAAGTGGCACTGAACTGGGACTGCCCTCCTGACGCCGCAGACAACCATCATTTGTGCGACCTGCAAGGCAAGCGCTTCGCCCAGGTCGTCTTCAACAAGTGCGAGGGACAGGTCGATTCCCGCAGTCACGCCAGCCGAAGTGAAAAGATTCTTGTCTCTAAAGCAAGGGGACGACTCTGTTAAGGGCTGTCATTGATTGGTTCGGGTCCCAGCTATCTCTAACAATCAAGGACTTACCCTCTCGAGGAGTCCTCTGCTGATTCTTCGTCGTAGGGTCCAAATCGCTGAGAGTTTTCCGCTTTGGCTGCAGATAGAGCCGGAACGTTCAAGAAAGCCAAGGAGGAAACGACCATGAACCATCGGCTCTGAGCAGGAATCTGTAACAACGGTTAGGGCTGATGAGGCTGCCACAGCAGGAAGGTTGACGTCCTAAATCAGCTTCTCCACTTCAAACGTGTTGGGCTGGCCATGGGGTGCTGCATGGCGGTGCCGCTCCGCTTGGCCTCGAGATAGGCTTCTTTGATCTGGAAGTACCACTTTGCGGGGCGGTCCGCGTCCTCGATCAACATCAAATGCGGCTTGTGCTGGAGGCCTTCGGATTGCTTCTCCATCGTTCGGCGGTCTTGCTCCAGGAACTTGGCAAAGAAGAGCTTCAATAGCCCTGAGCCAAACGGCAGCCAGGGAAAGACGTTATATTTCGCGACCACGTCAATGCGGCAGCGCTCCCGGGTCACGGGCGTCACCGTGGTTAAGCTGGCAAACCAATACCGTCCGGCTCGAATCGTTTCGTAGCGTTGGTTCGGCAGCACAAAATCGATGGTCGTGGTGATCGAGTCCGTGTGGGCATAAAGCCGCAATAGCTTATAGGGCGCACTGTTCGAGCTGGGGGTGTGGGCGCTCATGCGGAAGCCCATGGGAATGGGCTCGAAGTCCTTTTGCTTCTCGTGAATGCTCTGGCGTGTGCGCCACCACCAGGCGCGGTGGACGAAGGGACCATGAGCCGGATCCATCAGTCCGATGATGCCGTGATCCACACTTGCAGGGAGGTCGGCCGTCAGGTAAGCCATCTTGAAGTTCTCCCCAAAGGTTGGGACGCGCGGCACGGGGATGGGGGGCTCGTTGGCTTTGCTAAAGCCCGCTCCCGCTGGCGGCGGATCCGGGATAAACACCCAAACATAGCCGTCTTGATCCTGGCAGGCATAGCTGCCCGCGTAGATACGATCGATCTTCAAAGGTTGGTCGGAAGTGAGCGATGGAATGTGTTGGCATTGTCCGCTTTGCGCATCGAACCTCCAGCCGTGATAGCTGCATTCGAGCTCCCGGCCGTCCCAGCGACCGTAGGAAAGCGGCATGCCCCGGTGGGGGCAGGCGTCGTAGAGGGCAAAAGGCCGTCCCCCCACGTCGCGCCCGAGGACGAGGGGTGTCTCGAGCAGCAGGGTTTTGTCGAGACCCTTCGGAGTCAGCCCTGTGCTCGGCATGGCACGATACCAAAAGCCGAAGAGCATCAAAGCGTCGAGCTGATGCTGAGGAGAGTTTCGTCCTTCCTTCACACCGTCCCAACCTATCATACTGCCGAGCCTTGGGTTGGCCCGGAACCGCCAATCCGGCAGTTTCCGGCGGGGGTGGTCGCCGAGTTGTCGAGTTTGCCCAACCTCGCCCCGTTACTAGCGGTTTAATTGCTGGCTGATCAGCAGCTTACACGGATTACCTTTGATGGTTCTATTCCCCTTAGGCAGATTGCCGCCAGGGCTCGGTGAACCCTATAATCGAACAACTCTAGGCATTTTTTGTGCCTCTACGGTATGCGAAAACGCCTGCAAATCATGGTACTGGCAATCGCAGTCGCGAACTTTGCTCCCCGCCTGCTGGGCGTGCAGGTGGAACTCGGGTCCGACTCCGTCATCACCCCGACAACCGACGACTCCGGCCGCACGATTTACGTCAATGAGCCTGCCCCGGTTAGGACTGGCAAACGGTCCCAGTCTGGTGCGCCCCAGAGTTCGCTTATGTTCTGGAGCGTGAAGGACCACCGTTGGAAGCCGATTCCGTCAGCAAACGTGCGCGCGGCCCGCTCAGCCGCAGCCGAGGTGAGCCAGTATCTCGGTTCGGAGGAAAGTTCCCCGAACGCCGCACTGCCGGGCTCGCAGGGCGACATCGACCTTGCCATCGAGCAGGCTGCCAGGCGGCATAATGTGGATCCCAACCTGGTTCGCGCCGTGATCAAAGTGGAGTCGAATTTCAACCCCAATGCAGTCTCCCCGAAAGGCGCCATGGGTTTGATGCAGCTGATGCCGCAAACCGCGCGCCGGTTGAACGTCGCGAACCCCTTCGATCCGGAGCAGAACGTAGATGCCGGAGTGCGCCAGTTGAAGCAGCTCATGGAGAGCTACGGAGGGGATGTAAAGCTCACCCTGGCAGCCTACAACGCTGGTCCAGGGGCGGTGGCGCGGAGTTCGGGCGTACCTCATTTTGTTGAGACACGCAACTACGTCAAGCGGATCACGCAGCTCTATTATGGCGGATTCGACTCCGGGGGCCGGCAGTCCGGCGGCCCCGTCAACGAACCGATTCACGTGCAACGAGATTCGCGAGGCGTGCTTAACATAAGCAACACCGACTGATCGCACGGCATCTCAGGTTCGAAACTACGTCTTAAACTGCAAGGCGCTCACGGGCCTTACATTGAAGAATCCCGGTCGAAGAGGATGTGTGCTGGGTTCGGGTGCGGCTCTTCTCGTGCCGCTCCTGGCTTTGCCTCTGAATGCGCACCCGCACCGCTCCCAGGCCTGGGCAACCTCGCAATTCTCCTCCGCCAGGCACCTCGAACAAATGCTCGAGGCGCGGCCACGACGAGAGCCGGTGCGAGCGGATTATCTCGAGGTAATCAGCGCCTATCGTCGGGTGTACCTCGAATGCCCCACTTCGCCAAAGGCCGACCCCAGCGTGTTTGCCGTCGGGCGATTAATGGAGGAAATGGGCAGACGTTTTGAGGATGAGGAAGTTCTCCGCTCGGCGATTCAGCAGTACGAATTTCTCCGCCGACAATATCCCGGCAGTCCGTCGCGATTTGCCGCCCTATTCCGCGTCGGAGAAATCTACCGCGAGCTCGACGAACGAACCCGCGCCGAGCAAACCTTCCAAGAGTTCCTGCGTCGCTACCCGCGAAACCAATTTGCCGAACAGGCACGCAAGGAGCTTGCGCCCTGGGAGGCGAAAGTCGGATCGCGCATGAACGCAAACTCCGAAGAGGTGGCCTCCTCTGCGCCGGGAGACAACCGTGAGAACCATTCGGACGAGGATTCGGCGCGCCAGACGAACCTGAACCGGGGGCAGCTGGTCCGGCTCACGGGAATTCGCTCGTGGTCGACTGCCGAGGACACAGGAGTGGAGGTCGAACTCGAAGGCAGGGTCGAGTATGATTCCCAAAGGATCAATCATCCCGATCGGGTATTCTTTGACCTGTTCGACACCGTTTTGGATCCTACGCTGCTCGGCAAGAATCTCGATGTACCCCAAGGTCTCGTCAAGCGGATCCGCGTTTCCCAGTTCCAGCCGCGCCAGACACGGATCGTGCTCGAAGTGGAGGGGGCTCCGGACTTCCAAAGCCGGCTGTTGTCGAATCCGCCGCGTTTGCTGGTCGAGCTTCGCACTAGGCAGTCAGCCACGAGATGGTCCGCAAAGCAGGTTTCCTCTGGTCCGCAGGCGAAGGAGACTCGCACCAGCGCGCCAACCCTGCTCGAGGGGGCGGCGATCGATGCTCCTGCTGCAGCGGCCGCGCAAGATTCTTCGGGAGAGGATCAGGCTGAAGATTTGACCTCGGCGGCGAAAGTCTTGGGAAAGGGGCTCAAAGACTGTAGCGAGGAAGGTCCCCATTCAGCCCCCTGCCCGGCAGGCGAGGACGGTCCCGCTGCCAAGACCGTGGTGGCGGCCGGCAACGGGGTGAAGAGAACCGTGGTCGAGGCCGACGATGGCGATCTCCCTCCGGCGAAAACGGCCAAGGTGGATGGGTCGCGTGGCCAAGCGGCGATCAAGCCAGGGCCTGACGCCACCGACCCGCGCCCCCGAACCGCGAAGGACGGTTCTCACGATAGAGGCGATGCTCGTGAGGCCAAGCCCATGGCCAGTGGAGATCGTTCTCTGACCCGGGTGCTCGGTTTGAAAATCGGCAAGATCGTGATCGACCCCGGGCACGGTGGCCACGACGCGGGAACCATTGGCCCGCACGGCCTGGAAGAAAAAGAGTTGGTGCTCGAGGTCAGCACACGCTTAGGCAAGCTGCTCCGGTCGCGCTTGGGCGCGCAGGTGATCTACACGCGCACCGACGACAACTTTGTCCCCCTTGAAACCCGCACCGCCATCGCCAACCGCGAGGCAGCTGACCTATTCATTTCGATCCACGCGAATTCGAGCGAGGATCCCAAGGCCCGGGGCATTGAGACCTATTACCTCAACTTCACCTCCTCGCGGGAGGCGCTCGAGGTGGCGGCACGGGAGAACGCGGTCTCCGAGAAGTCCATCCACGAATTGCAAGACTTGGTGAAGACGATTGCCTTGAAAGAAAAAATCGAAGAATCGCGAGAATTTGCCTTCGATGTGGACCATTCCCTGACCAGTGGCCTCAGGCTCAAAAACCCCGGTTTGCCCGACCGGGGAGTGAAGAAGGCGCCCTTTATCGTACTCATCGGTGCCAACATGCCTTCCATCCTGGCGGAAATCTCCTTTCTGAGCAATCCCGCGGACGAGCGGCGCCTCAAAACCGCCGACTATCGGCAACGGATTGCCGAATCACTCTATCGCGGCATCGCAAAATACGTGGGTGGCTTAAGCGGTGTGAAGCTGGCCAGCAGCATGGGAGAAACCGGGGCTCCGTAGAGGACCTGGAAGGCCGCGGATCGCCCACTCTACTGGAAACTTTCTTTCCCTCCCGGTAGTCTAAGAACTAGTGGAGTTTTCGAACTCTCAGGCTTTTGGGATGAGATTCTCCAAGTTCATTTCCGTTGCTCTCCTGGCATTCCCGTTCGCCTGGGCGGGTTGGACAGGCGGCCTTTTGGGCCAGAGTAGCCCGCACCCGATCCTGCCTGCAACCTTTGGCGGCTGGCAGGCTTCGGGATCGCCCGCTACCAGCACGGATCCTGCCATCGCCGATGCAGTGAATACAACCGTACTGCAAGAGTACGGTTTCCGTGACTTTCAGGCGGCTACCTATACGCGAGAGGATGGGCGGAAGCTGCGTTTAAAGGCCGCGCGCTTCGCCGACGCAAGCGGCGCCTTCGGCGCTTTTACCTTTTATAAGACGCCCCAGATGCTGGTGGAAAAGATCGGAGATCAAGCCGCGTCCTTGAATGAGCGCGTGCTTTTCTATCGCGGCAACATCCTGATCGACGCCGTGTTTGAGCGGCTTTCCGCCATGTCCGCGGCCGAACTCCGCGAGTTGGTGGCCAATCTTCCGCTGCCCGCTGGGGAGACACGGAATTTGCCGGGGTTGCCTGCGTATTTGCCGCGGCCTTCCTACATCAAGAACTCGGCAAAGTATGTGCTTGGGCCCGTGACCCTGGAGCGAGTGAAGTCGCCACTTCCTGCCGAACTCGTGGATTTCAGCCGCGGTGCCGAGGTCGTGCTGGGAAATTACAACGCCTCCGGCGGGGAAGCAACCTTGATGTTGATTTCTTATCCGACGCCGCAGATTGCCGCCGATAATCTGCGGAAGATTCAGGCGGCCTACCCGCCGAACCCACCGCCATCTCCGGGTTCTCGCGGAGATGTCCAACCGATGTATGAGAAGCGCACAGGACCAATCGTGGTGGTGGCACAGGGTCCGCTCTCCCTCAGCGAGGCGAAATCGCTGCTGGCCTTAATCAATTACGACGCCGACGTCACCTGGAACGAAAATACCCTCTTCACCAAGAAAGACAACCTCGCGAACCTGTTGGTGAATGTCATCATTCTTTGCTTCATCATTGGCGGATTCGCTTTGGTGGTGGGAATTGCTTTTGGTGGCATTCGCATCCTCACGAAACGCATCTTTCCCGACCGGGTGTTTGATCGACCCCAAGATGTGGAATTCATCTCCCTGCACCTGTCGGAAAACCGTTCCGAGCCCACCCAAGCGAACGTAAGTCCATCAATTAAAGCGATTTAACCTGGGATCGAGCTTTTTTTGTCTCAGAATGACGCTTCGCGCCATCGTTGTTAACCTTTTTGTAAGATATTGAAAATAAAGGTATTATTTCTGAAAAATTCCTTGACAGGGGCTTTTTTCGGCTCATAAGATTTCGCCAGAAAGTTTTGACGGTTCAGTATCTCCGTTGGAACTATTCTCCCTTGAAGAAAAGGCCGCCCTAGTTGCCGGGTGGCCTTTTCGTTTCGGGTTGGGTTTTGCTGAGGGGACACTCTGCCGCTTCATGGTTTCGTGTCCGGCGGCGGCAGCAGCACGGTTGTGCAGACGGAGCGATGCGGTTTTCACGATGGATGCGCAGCTTCGCTCGGAGCCTAGCAGCGGCTTTGTGGCGGCTGCGAGGGAGAAATCAGCGGGGGCTGTGCCATGCCCGCCGACTAAGCAGAGGATGGCGTCGACGTTCGCCTGCCTCTCTGTGCTGTTCTCTTCAAGGCAACACGGGCTTGATCCCGGTGAGCTCGCAAAAGTCAATCAGCGCAGGATAAAGATCAGCTCCATAACCAAGGCATGCGTACTCGTTGGTCCAGCTCTCGAGCATGCGTCCGATATCGCAATGAGCGGTAACGAACCCGTGGGGCCAGAAGGGTATGCCACACTCATCGAGGCGCGGCGAAACTTGTTTCTTGGGTGGTTCGAAGATCGTAGCGCGAACGATGACCATCTGGAACTCGCCCCTGACACGGCCCAGACGGGCTAGGACTCCCTCTCCCACCTTGCAAATCAACTTGACAGAGAGCCCGCCAGCGTCGCCTTCAGTCGGGATGCCGTGCTCCGAGAAGCCTGCGGGGCCGAGCTTTCCGGCCAGCGACGGCGGACAGGCTCCGTCGCCGATGATCTTAATCTCCTGCGACTTCTTGTCGATGTGCTGAAGGTCGCCGTAATACACTGGTTCCTTGCTGAGCTTGGTCAGAAGCAGCACGGTGAGAGCGGTGTTGAAGTCTCCCAAGGTGGAAGTTCCGAACCCATCTTCGAGCATCATGCTTTGCGCGAAGCAGGTGGCCGAATAGTCGTCGCCTAGACCGGGAAAAGATTGGATTGTGTAGAAGGCAAACTTCTCCTTCTCGACGAGCTTCTTCAGGGCCAAATAAAGACGGATGGAACGTTCATTGACCAGGTTTTTGTCGGGTGCCTTAGCGAAGAGCCGTTGCAGGCGAGGTTCAAGCCTCGAAATCTCTTTCGTCGAAACTGCTTCGGCGCTGCGAATGAGTTCGGTCGTATCGCGCGAGTCGATGTCGACGCCAAACATCCGCATCCATTGCGAGGGATCGGCGACACCGCAAGTTTGACCCATACCGCGACCGCCGAAGGCGCCGATGGTGGACATATTCAGCCAGTTCTTCAGGTGAGCGGCCCGGGCATAGCTAAGGATCTCGAGGATCGTATCGGGGTCACCCGCGTCACCATAGACAAACTTGTGCGGCACGCCAATTTCGAGCAGGCCGCCATGCATCACCAGCCCGCCCACGGGACGCCATCCCTGCGAACCCGGGTGGGTCCAGAGGAGAACTGACTTTCCGCTGGCTACGTAATCGCGGACCGCCGCCACCAAATGTGCTGCCCACACCCAGGTTCCGGAAAACAGCACGACCATGTCGATTCGGTCGTCGGTCTTCATTTTTCCCAGGGCCTTGCGGGCTTCCGCTTTCGTCGCAATGACTACGTCGTGCGCGACGATTTTCATGCCGGCTTGGATCAGGGCCTGCTTGGAGCGTTTGACAATGGCCGGATCGATGAAGGGAACTCCCATCGGATCCTTGAGACCGTCTTTGTGAACCCCATACACGATGAATCCGATTGTTGGCTGGATCAATGTCTTCCTCCTCTGTCCTGATGATTTTCAAGCCCGCTCGACCGCCGCCGACCTCAGCTGGCGATAGCGGCCGGCTTGATCGCGATAACTGGCGGCCATGGCCGGATTGGGAGCGCAGACGGTCCTTTCGCCGACCACGGAGGCGACGGCCTGGCCAAAGCTGGCGTATTCCCCAATGGCAACCCCCGCCAGGATGGCTGTGCCGAGGCAGACGGCTTCTTGCCGGCTCATGACATGCAGCCGTCGACCGGTCAGTGCCGCCCTCAATTCCAGGCCAAGGGCCGAGCTCGTGCCTCCCCCGGTCACGTAAATGTCCTCAAACCCGCCGACCGCTTGTTCGAGCGCTTCGCTTACGATGGCCAATTCGCACGCTAATCCTTCGAGAATGCCTTTGTACAAGTGAGCGCGATGGACACTGGGATTGAGGCCGGCGATGAATCCGCGCACCCGTGGGTTGAAGTCGGGATTGCAGGTTCCAATCAAGTGCGGCGTGATGCACAATCCGGTCGGACCTGGCGGGGCGTGGGCTTCCCAAAGCGCATAGTGGCTGGCTTCAGACTCCTGGGCCGAAGCTGAAAAAGCCACCTCGCCCGATCCATTCCCGTACAACAAGTCATGGAACCATTTGAGCATGATTCCGGAAGGGAAATAGGCCAGCGTCACGAACTTGTTGGGGAGCACGTGGCAGTAGGAGTTGAGCGCGCTCGCTCGCGCTCTCTCGTTAAGACTGGGAGCATCCGAGACCGCCAGCAGACACTCGTAGGTGCCCATCGAGTCCGCCACCCGACCGCCCTCGGTCACTCCGGCACCAAGCGCGCCGCAAGGCTGATCGTGGCCGCCAAGCACGACCGGAGTGCCGGCTGGAACCCCGAGCTGAGCGGCGATGGCAGCCTTCAGCTTTCCCACAATGGTGCCCGCGGGAACCGCGGTGGGAAGGCGCGCCGGGTTGAGTTCTGTGGCGCGGAGAATCTCATCCGACCAGGCACGCTTGGCGATGTCGAAGGCCAGGAAGCGGGAGGCCAGCGAATAGTCGACATAGGCAGGAAGTCCCATCTTCTGCAAGAGATACCCGATCAGACTTAGGAACGAACGGGTGCGAGCGAACACCTCCGGTTCGTGTTTGCGCAGCCAGATGATCTTAGGCACGGGGTACATGGGATGGGCGACCAGCCCGGTGATCTGAAAAAGGCGTTCGCGTCCTAGGATGGCTTCACACCAACTCGACTCTTCGAGGGCGCGGTTGTCCTGGTTCAAAATGGCCTGGCTGAGCGGACGGCCATCGGCATCAACCGCAACAAAGGTTTCTCCGTGCGAGCTCAGACAGAGGGCTTGCACGGGATGCGCACGATCCTGGGCCACGGCGCGGCAGCAGGAGCAGAGGGCCTTCCAGAAGGTTTCCGGATCCATTTCGGCAAAGCACGGACGCGGAAACTCCGGTCGATAGCAGACCGCGTGTTGGGCTAGGATTTGCCCGTCGGCGGCGAAGAGAATGGCTTTACAGGCACTGGAACCGATATCGACCGCCAACAGGCTCATGTGGCTCCTACTTCCAAGGCCGCGTCGAGCAGGTTATGAAATCCGAGCGGTAGAAATTTCCCGACCTCGCCAGGGATGCTCGGGATTCTCGATCGCAGAAATTTGGAGGGAAGCGAAAGGTTCGACCCTGGTCTGGTTGTCTTGAGGCATGGCGACATTACGGTTATGGGTGCACCAGTTCGGGATCATTCAAGACAGCGCGCGCTTGCCGAAGAAACAATTCCATGTTTGGAGCTTGGAACACATTGCGGCCAAAAAACACACCGGCGGCTCCGGCGAGGGCTGCGCTGCGGACGACTTCGAGCGCCTCCTCATCGGAGGCATGGCGGCTTCCGCCGAGTACCAGGATGGGGATGGGGCAACCTGCGATGACCGACCGCATCGAGATGGGGTCACCGGTATAATCCGTTTTCACCGCATCCGCTCCGAGCTCGGTGGCCATGCGAGTATGCAGCTTGAGCCACTTCGGTTCGCCGGGATTCTCTATGTTCCTGCCGCGAGCCAGAGACTCGACAATCAAGGGGATACCGATGCGCTCGCACTCCCGTGCGATCTCTGCGGTGCGGGCGATCTCCTTGCTTTCGAAGTCCACGTCGCCCGTGCCCACCACCATATACGTCAAAACTGCGTCCGCTCCGTGTCGCAACGCATCCTCCGGTCGCGCCAGCAAGGAGCTGCGCAGTTCGCCTTTTCCGTTGGTCGAGATCGCCGACCACACCGTGGTCCAGTCAATACGAGCAATCAGAGCTGGCAGCGGACCCGAGAGCAAGGAGTCGGCAAATTGCCGGATCAGGCCTAGATTGAGGAGAATCGCATCCACTTTGGCTGCGGCAAAACGCCGAATCTGCCCCAGAGGATCATCGGTTCCAGGAATCGGTCCTAAGACCAAGGCGTGGTCAAAAGCCACGATGAGGGCGCGATGACCTTCTCCGCCGAGCACCCGGCAGAGCCTGACCTTCTTGCCACACTCGCTCAAAGGGCTTCCTTTCTGAGGCGGGGCGATCAAAAGGTAGTGCGACCGTGATCGATTGTCAATGTCTTTTGTTTGATTGCGTCTGGTTGGTGACTCGGGAAGAAAGCAATTCCGGCTCCGCGACGATCACCTGGACTCCGCAGTCGCGCAGCGCTTTGATGTAGGCGGGGTCCGTCCCGGAATCGGTGACCAAGAGGTTGAGATCGGTGATGGGGCCAACATAAGCGAAGCACTGCATGCCGAATTTTCCGTGATCGGCAAGAGCGATTCGCGTCTTGGCCGCCTTCGAAACCATCTTCTTGATTTGCGCTTCGGCGTGGTTGGCGGTCGAGATCCCGTACGCAGGGTCAATTGCGCTGATGCCTAGGATGGCCTTGTCTAATCGTATCTCCGACAACGCCCGCTGCGCCCATTCGCCGCAAAGATAGAACGTATCCTTCTGCAGATCGCCTCCGCTGCACAGGACCCTCACCCCAGGACTGCGCTGCAGCTCGCACACAATGGTGGGAGAGTTGGTCACAACGGTCAAGCGATGGCGGTGGACCAGGCGTCGCGCGAGCTCGAAAACCGTGGTGCTACCCTCGAGAAAGACTGTGTCCCCGTCGAGCACCAGGGATTCTGCGGCGCGCGCGATCTGGCGCTTTTCCTCGCTCTTCGTCCGCAGCAGGGCACTATAGGAGGGCTGGAAATTCGTGCTGGACATGCGGGACACAGCCCCGCCGTGGGATCGGACCAATACGCCTTCCTGTTCGAGCACTGCCAGGTCGCGACGGATGGTGGCAGCCGTCACCCGCAACCGGTCGCACAGGTCGGAGGCGGTTACGGTGCGTTGCATGGCCAGTACTTCGCGGATTTGAAAGCGCCGCTCTTCAGCCAGCATAGACAACCGGGAAGGACCTATTGTAACCCGACAGCGCGGAAAAAGAAGCCAAGAACTACCGCCAATCGTTCACGCGCGAATGCAAAGGTTGACAAAACGTTAGGAAGTGACTACATTCGCGCGAGCTTCCGGGTGACTCTCGCCACTCGAGGCTATCGAAGCCGTCTCCTGCGTCTGCCGCACTGGTAAAGCAGGGGCGTATTCTGCAGAATTCGTCGTTTGATCATCGCGGGAAACCGCGATCCCAACCATGACAACTTCGACGGCAACGACCAGCCAGGACCCTCCCAGGCTTCGTCGCGCTCTCGGGCTTTGGGACCTCATTCTGTACGGGATTGTCGTCATTCAACCTACCGCCCCCATGCCGGTCTACGGCGTGGTGAGCGAGAGAGCACACGGACACGTCGTCACCGCCATTCTGATTGCCATGTTTGCCATGTTGTTTACCGCCATCGGTTACGGTCGGATGGCCAGGGCCTACCCCAGCGCAGGCTCTGCCTTCACCTATGTAGGACAGGAAATTCATCCTGCTCTCGGCTACGTGACCGGCTGGGGGATGGTGATGGACTACCTGCTGAACCCGCTGATCTGTACGATTCTCTGCGCGCAACTGGCCCTCAATTTTGCTCCGGGCGTGCCGTATGTGATTTGGGCGCTGTTTTTTGCCGGATTGTTCACTGGGCTGAACCTGTTTGGCATACGCACCTCGGCCCGCATCAATGACCTGCTGGCGATCGGGATGGGCTGCGTAATTGCCATCTTCTTTGTTGTGGCAGGTCACTATGTCTTCCAACATCCCCACGCGCAAAGCGGATTTTTCTGGCGGCCGTTCTACGATCCGACCAACTTCCAAGGGAAATCCGTCCTAGGAGGGACGTCCCTGGCGGTTCTTACCTACATCGGATTCGATGGAATTTCGACGCTCTCGGAGGAAGCCAAAAACCCGAAGCGAGACATCCTGCTGGCCACGGTTCTGGTTTGCCTCATCACCGGGCTATTAGCAGGATGCGAAGTCTACGCCGCGCAACTGATCTGGCCCACTTCCCGGCCGTTCCCCGATGTGACGACTGCCTTCGTTCACGTCGCCGGTTTAGCGGGTGGAGATTGGCTGCTTCAATTGGTGAATGCCACGCTGCTGGTAGCCACGATCGGTTCTGGCATGGGATCTCAACTCGGCGCCGCCCGTCTCTTGTATGCCATGGGCAGGAGCGATGCCATTCCCCGATCCTTTTTTGCGGCGCTCGATCCTCGCCGGCGCATCCCGCGCAACAATGTTCTGTTTGCCGGCGGGCTTGCTCTCGCAGGTGCCCTCATCATCAACTTCGAACGAGGGGTTGAACTGCTTAACTTTGGTGCGCTCATCGCCTTCATGGGCGTGAATGCCGCCTCTCTGGTTCGCTATTACATTCGCGCCGCGGAGAGGGGCATCTTGGATCTAGCACCACCGATCTGCGGATTTGTGATTTGTCTGCTGCTGTGGTGGAATCTGAATTCCAAGGCCAAAATCGCGGGCACGGTCTGGATGCTGCTCGGACTTGCCTACGGGGTATGGCGGACGTCGGGGTTTCGCAGGAACCGTATCAACTTCGACTTCGGTACATCTTCGGAACCATAGTGCGCCTCATGGATCGAAGTGGTCGCGGGCAGATCCGCCGGCGCGATCGAGCGGGCTTACGGCTTCGCTTGATACCGAGTGGGCGGCGGCAGCACGAGAGCGCCATTCACAGAGATGGACATCCGGGCTTCCGCTGGGATGCCGTCCATACCCTCGACGACGAGCCGAGCCTTGAAAGTTCCCGGCATGGTGTAAGCGTGCGCCACCTGCCGGCCTTGGTCGGTGGTGCCGTCGCCGAACTCCCAGCGATACCCCAGAGCTGGTACTCCCTGGCTGTCCACACTGCAGACGAATTTGAGGTCTTCTCCGACGCGGGCTTGGTCGGGAACCTGCACCGTGATCGAAGGAGCGGCCGAGGGAAGCGAGGTATCGATGATCTTGATCAGTCTCACGGAATGGGCGGGTTGTTCGAGCAGGATGGAATCGCCTTCCGCCGACACAAGGTGCGCCGGTTCAAAGATGTCCTGAAAGTGATAGGTGCGGCCTGGGGAAAGCCTCAGCCAGGAAAATGGCAAACGATGAGACCTGGGCTGCTCGGTCCAATTGAAAACCGCCAGCATCGATTGCCGGGCATCTTCGCCAAGCAAGAAGATGCTGGGTTGCTCATCCTCGGCTGGATAGCTGAGAAGATCCACAGGAGTGGCGCCCCGGCCGAATTTCACCATTTGCAGCAGATCGGGGTTCTCGAGCAATGCGAGCCGGTCCGGGTCCGAGCCCAAGGTGGGAAGATCGTCGCCGATCTCGTACATCCCCCCGGAAACGGCGGCCAGAGCGATCGAAACCCGGGCTTCGTCGATGCTGAGAGGAGCCTGAATCTCCCGCTCCTCCACCAGTTGTCGCGACACCGTGAAGGCATCGGGATCGTTGAGAAAAAAGTTTCGGTGCATATAAAAGCGGGCGGCGATGCCCGGAGCGGCTTCCTTGCTGCGCGCAAACGTGTGGCCGGTATCCTGCGATACGCGGCCAGTATCGACCAGGCCCACCGGGTTCAACATGGGACTGCCGTCCTTATCGAGCAGGACGTCGTCCCCGGTGGCATCACGGATGACCTGTAAGCCAATTCGTTGCGCTTCGAGAGCGGTTGTGTTGGGCCGGAAATAAGCGCCCTCGATCGCGGTGTTATCCATGAAATCGAGCTTGATGTACTTTACTCCCCACTCTCGAACCAAGGTGCGGTACGTTGCACGCAGAAACTCCTGCGCGCCGGGATGGGTTGCGTCCAGCACGAATATCGCTTCCCCTGGCATTTCTTCCGCGGTCGTGATCTGGATCGGCTTCCCGCTCATGTTGTGAACCAGCCAATCCTTGTGTTGCTGGTAAACCGCGCTGCGCGCCCCGACCTCAAAGGGTGCGGTCCAGATGCCCACATGCAGGCCCAACCCACAGATGCGGCGGGTAAGCGACCACATCCCCTGTGGAAACTGGGCAGCATTGGGGGTGGCGTACTCTCCGCGGGAGTACCCGTAGCCAAGGTCGAAATGAAAGTAATCATAACCGAGGGGTTTGAGGTGCTGAGCTAACCATCGGGCATTGCTGAACGTGTTCCCCGCGGTGATTTTCGTGTAATAGGCGGTCCAGCTCCACCATCCAAGCAGGTTGTTTTCCGGGATGCGACTGGCGTGTAGTTCGCGGATCGCAGCGCCATAGTTCGCCAGCTGCGCGAGGTAATCCGATCCGACGGCAAACATGAGCCGCTCGGAAGGCATGCTCGCGCCACTCGGAAGCGGCAGGCTCAATTCAATGAGGTTCTCCCGAGGACCTTCCCGCAACCCGGATTCCTCGTCGGTCGCTTGAATTTCGGTTGTGCCCGTAGCATCGACGGTGAAGCTCGCGATGCTCAGGCCATCGGGTCCGGCTTGCGTTTTCAGGTGAAAAATGGTCAGCAGACGATCGCAGGTCAGGGTTCCCAAGAACACGCTTTCCTTGCTCTGTTGGTTGTAGACGAGCTGGCTGCCCACGGCCCGAATCATGCCGTTCGGCGCCTGACCCAAATCATAGATCCGAAGCGGCGGCCAATCTTCGCTGAAGCTGTCGGGCAACGTGCGATCGAAACTGGCACTGGCATGAAGATTGAGGATCGCATGGCCCACAGCTTCTAAGGTGCGCAGGCTCTCTACCTGAAAGGATCGCGCGGAATGGTTGTCGAGCTGAAGCTGGATCTGGCCGAAAGGCCGGTCCTGGTAGACGCGAATGGTATAGGTCAGATCGGGGCGATCCGGTGCGCCGGTCGATCGGACCACCGCTTGGCGTCCTTGGCCGAGGGCATCCTTGAAGTCTAGGACGGCGACCTCATGCCGGGGATACTCGGTGGACCTGATCCAGCGATGATCCAGCTCCGCCGCCGCCCCAGCCCAAATGACGGGTGATGCAGCTCCCTTGGCGGAGATCGCATAGGAGCCGTCCCCGGCACTGATGCGAACGAGCAACACGTCGTTGCTGAGTTCGGCGTCGGCAGGGTACGCGTAAGGCGGGAACATGATCATCGAGGTAAGGACGACCGCAAGCAGACAGTGCGGCGGCCGGAACAGTCGTTTGGCCCCGCGCCTTTCCCCAGGGCGCCATCGACACCCTGCCGGGCCATCGAACTGGGGTCCCGACAGCAGGAGGGATTTGGCTGGATTCGATATGAAATGAACATGATTGTGCATAAAGCGTCACAAATTTATTGGCCGACGACGTGATTGTCAACCAGATTTGCAACTAGGCGTGGCGTTGCCCTTCGGTGCTTGATCCCTTCAGGTCCAAATTGCGGATGAGCCGCAGCAAGGAGTTGGGATGCAAGCCGAGCATCTTGGCGGCTTCGATGGTGGACCTGTTGAGCCCATCCGCGCTTTCACATGAAGGCTGTGACGATCATCATTTGGCGTTCGAGTCTTGATGGAAACTTCTTACTCCCCTCCGCGGCAGCGATGTTTGGAGCGGAACCGAGATAGGGCTCGAAGAGCTAGTCCTTCAGCGTAACAATCGACACCGAGAACGCCTGCAAACGAAGCTTGGTATCTCCGACCTCCCGCTGCACGAGATCGGGCGAGGCTCCTCCAATCGTTTGCCACCCTGAGCCTAGGCACTCTTTCGGCAATTCGACCACAACCTCGCGATTTCTCTGATTGATCAGCACGAGTTTTCGCTGATGGCCTGCGATGTACGCTTGGGCTGTGATGGCGTCCGCATCTTCGGGCGTGCCGGTGCTCCGCATTTCGGTCTCGGCGAAATCGTCGCCCGGGCCGAGATTGTTCTTGAGCAACTCGAGAATCGTCAGCCGCGCGTTGGGTTTGCCGTTCGTCCAATCGACCATGCTCACGCTAGGAAACTGGCTGGGGAAGCCGACGAGCTGGGATTCGCCCACAACATCGACGCCCAGCTGCGCCAATTGTACATAGAGATAGGCATAAAGCGCTCCACTGAGGTTCCAATAGGCTGGAGGAATGGGCTTCTCGACGTGATGGGGCTCGCCTTGTACCATGTCGCCCGCGAGGATGGATCCGGCTTCGTTGATCATGATTTTGGTCGACGGAGAAAGGCGATCGCGCAGCCGCAGGATGTAACGTGTCGCTGCCAGAAACTCATTTGCCCGGTCGAAGAAAGTGTACTGCCATTGATCCAGAGTTTGATCGGCGCTGGGCGCTGCATAGACATGAAAGGAAACGTCGTCCAGCGGTATTCCCGGTTTGTGGTTCTTAGGATCGAGAAAATACTCAAACATGCGCGGCAAGCCCTCCGGGTATGACAGAGCAAGAGCCACAAACTTCATCTCCGGCACGACCTTGCGCACGGCATCGGCGATGGCATCGTAGCGCTCGACATACTGTTCCGGTGTCGGTTCGTGTTCACCGTCGATCTCGTTGAAGACCTCCCAATAACGCATGTCGTAATGGTGGCCTGAGGCATGAAACTTCCCCAGCTCATCGGTGAAGCCGCCCTGGGTATACCAACTCGCCAGCCGCGCATAGTAATTGGCCAGGGCCGGAACATCGCGCAGCTCGTTGCCTTGCGAATAGTTCCAGATGACCTGGTTCGGATCGTCGGGATACACGACCGGTTGCGGCGTCGTGAACAGCCACTGGGGAATGGTGCTGAAGCTCCACACGCTGGGATGTTCGTCGCTTGCAGTTAGAAAATCCTCGACGAGCGGATCCATGTATTGGAAGTCCCAATAGGTCTGGTTCGCGTCCGGAGGCCGCAGCTCGGCCACCACCAGCTTTGGATAGGGAAACCAGAAGGCATAGCGCACGTAATCACACCCCAGCTTGCGCAGAGCCGCGAACGCGGCATCATGGATGGGGGAGCCGCGACGCAGCATAGGGTTCACCACGGCTTGTAAGGTAGGCGTAGTGTGGTTGGGAGTTGTCTTGGTCCAATTCACGACCACCGAGGGAGGACTCTGCGCAAAGAGGCTGCTGCCGCACGCCATCAGCAGCAGCCCGAGCAGCAGCACCCGTGGTTCGGTCGAAACCATGCTTGATCGCGAGCCTATTGATCTCATGCGCGCCATCTTAGGGATGGGGCGAATAGAAAGTCAACGTGAAGCGGGGCAGGAAAAACGCAGGGCCGACGAAACGTCCCGCCGCCCGACGGAAAGCGCGAGCTCACAACGTCCCGCATCCGCTTCGGCAGTTCGACACCGAACTTCCTTTCACCCGACGGCCATTCACTGCTTGAGAGCGGCAAGTTCCGCTTCCGAGGGACCAACCATCTTGAGCAGATCTAGAAAATGCAGCGCAGCATCCAGCTCGCGTTGCTCCTTTATTGTTGCCAAGCCCGCGCCCCAAAGTTCATGGGCCCGGCGCTGAATCGCTTTGCGCGCTTCTTCGATCCGAACGGGCGCCTTCCTGGGGTCCGATTCCAACCGCGCCTCTCGATAGAGTTCCGGCCAGCAGTGCGGTATTTCTGACATAAACCAATTCCTCACTTCGCAAGCGGGTTGATGAGCCTTGCCGAAACATGCCTCTTTTTGGGCCAAGAGGTGACTCCGTGTGCAGAAAATCTGATCCATCGGGTTTCGCGTGAAAACACGAACCGCGCCATTCCCTTGCCTCTCACGTCGTAGGCTTGATGTTCTGGTTCACGCGGAAGAGATTTGTCGGGTTGTACCTAGGAGCACACTCTCTGGGTTCCTCTTTTAGGATGCCGCGGAACCGCAGTGAACGATCTCGATATTCAGCGCATCAGAAAAATTCCGGAATCCAGCACATTCCTGCCAGTCTGGGCGAACGGTTTCGCTTGCTGGTGAGGAAGGCACGATGGTCTCCCACGCAGGCCAGGACAGCAGTACTACGCTGGCAAGATGCATTCCCCCTGATCGAGATTTATTGGCCGCGATCGATCTCGTTGCGGACCAGGAGTGCTGAAAAACTGAGTCCGGCCTTGTCATTCACACCTCGCGTGACGAGCGGCATGTACCGGACTTCCTGGACACTCACCATAGCACTCGCCCAGCGATGGCTTCCTCAACCGCGTGCCCTCCACCGCTTTCCTGACGCTCGTTTCGCCGCTACTATCCGAGATAAGAACGGAGCGCCCGTCCGGGTCCGTGGAGGGGGTCGTGAGCAATCACGATCCCTACTCCGATCGACAGTCGGATTCTCCGCGACGTACCGGTCACGAAAGTGCCATTCACTGATGTAGTCGCGAGTAGGACACTATCTCTAGACCCTTAGAAGATTGCTTTCGCTCAACGAACCGACCCGCTACCGTCTGTAATCCTCTGAGTGTTCCACCAGCACGCCAAATCAGAGATCGGCGCGTGTCCTTACTTACAGACGGAGGCTGTTTGGGAAAGTCAACATTTCGGGTTCTGGTTGTGGATGACTACGAGCCTTGGCGTAGCTATGTCTGTTCGATGCTCAAGCGCCAGCCGGAATTGCAAGTCATCAGCGAAGTGTCCGACGGACTGAAGGCAGTTCAAAAAGCCCAAGAACTGCAACCAGACTTGATCCTGCTAGACCTAGGGCTTCCCAGTCTGAATGGCATCGAGGCCGCTCGGCGAATCTGCAAATGCGCTCCAAAGGCGAAAATCCTCTTTGCAACCGAAACCCGTTCTCGGGACATCGCAGAAGAAGCGTTACACACGGGTGCGCAAGGCTACATCGTCAAGTCGGACGCCGCAAGCGACCTACTGACCGCTGTGAACGCTGTTCTTCGAGGCGAGAAGTTTGTGAGTCAAAGCCTTGGAGGTCACGATTTCAGCGGAACATAGTTGCTGACGATCCACTGTGTCCAGCGAAGAGTTCGTCACTTTGTCTCGCTGCCGCTTGCGAGACGCCGCAATTCGGCCTCGGGAACTGAGAATTCCGCGAATCCACAGTCGAGGCAGACTAAAACACGCAGAGATAGAGGTACAAACCCGATCGGGTCTGGACTCCAAAGACGTATAAGGAGCGCGAAATTCCCGTCCCTCGAAAACTGCTTCAAGCTCTGAGGGTATTCAAGGCGAAGTCCGACCCAACATGCAACCTGGTGTTCGCTACAACGGGCTGTAATCCCAAGCTAGATTTTCTCGATTGCTGTAAGGTCATCGCTAAACGAGCTAGCCTAAACCCAGATGGTTTCTGGTCGCACAAGTTTCGTGGGACGTTCGCAACCTGGGCACTGTGGGCAGGTGTCGATCTGCGCATGGTCCAGCAGTGGCTCGGCCACTCCGACATGGAGTCAACGATGCGCTACCTGAAGCCATCACGCAGCCAGCAGGTGCGCGAGAAGGTTAATGAGATAGTCTAAGCTAAGCTTGCTGTGCTCAGCATAGATGAGTTGTTCATTGCTAAAATCTGATTGCTGATTACATCAGTGTCCGTGAAATACAATCTGCTTCACGGTTCCCTTTCCTTTGCTCGCAAGGCAACGAGTATGCGGCCCAGCCAGGGGTTGGATCCTTCATCTCCGGGTCTCATCCACAGACCCGCTCGGGAGTTCTGGGCTTTGACTTCGATTTTAACGTGGTCGCCCTTCTCGGGGCTCCCTCCGCCATGCTCTGCATTTGCGAAGGGTTGCCTCTAGCGCGAAGCAGCAAACAACGGCATGAGAGCAACCGGTTTGGATATACTTTCACCGAGTCTTAACTTCCCCCGACGGAGCTTCTCATGAATAGGCTTCTCGTTCGCCGCGTTCTGTTCGCCATCCCACTGCTCGCGTGCGTTTTCGTCTTGGTGGCAGCCGATACCTCTTCGCTACTCGCGCCGCCGATTGCAAAAAAGGTGCCGAAGATCACCGAGATCCACGGGGTCAAGCTGGTCGACAATTATTTCTGGCTGCGTGACAAGCCGAATCCCGACGTGAGGGCCTATCTGGAAGCCGAGAATGCCTACACCGACGCGGTCATGAAACCGACCGAACCGTTTCAGAAGAAGCTC
>Ga0187783_10000128_pt1 | contig 56666 bp, 51 predicted proteins | sample 1015_SJ02_MP02_2_FD_132471 | JGI IMG/M metagenome (GOLD analysis project Ga0187783, IMG submission 132471) | Tropical peat soil microbial communities from peatlands in Department of Meta, Colombia - 1015_SJ02_MP02_20_MG | ecosystem: Environmental > Terrestrial > Soil > Wetlands > Peat | place... | reverse complement strand
TGCGACGTTCTTGTACTGCTGCGCGTTGCGGACGACTTCGATTTGAGGCCAGCCGTGATGCGCTTCCCACAAGAGATTGGGCAGGAAAAGCACGAACGCGATGAGGCCACCGAGCCACAGCCACTTGGAGCGCAAAACGGATTGATGGCCCGTGAGCAGGAGCCCAGCAATGAGTGCGAAGCCGAAAACGGCCATAGTGTGCTTGTTTTCGAGACCGACGCCGGCGACGACGCCAAACGCGAGCCAGAGTTTCGGCGAAGCGCCATTGATGATGCGAATCGCGAGCAGCGCGCAGAGGGACCAAAAAAGCGGCTCGAAGGCGTTCATGGAGAAGAAGCTGTCGAAAGCGAGGTAGGACGGCGCCAGGACGATCGTCATGGCGGCAAGGAGTTGCGCGAACTTCCCGCCGCCGAGTTCGCGCGCAAGCACGCCGGTGAGAAAAACGGTCGCCGCGCCGGCCAGGATTGGGAGTAAACGAATTGAGACGATGGAATTGCCGAAGACATGGCGCGTGAGCCAAGCGGCGAAGGCGATCAGCGGAGGCTGGTCGACGTAACCCCAGGCGAGATGCTCGCCGCAGGCCAGGTAGTAAAACTCATCGCGAAAAAATCCATAGCGAGTGATGCCCGCGAATTGGATGGCAAGTTTGGCAACGACCAGGCCCAAAAGCGGGGCCGAAGCCAGCGGAGGTTGCTGTGATGAAGACCGGAGGTCAGGAGGGGGCGCGGCAGTGGTCATGAGCGGCTTTAGTCCATCGCCTCCACGAACGTTAAGCCCTCAACAGACTCTTACTCCCGCTTCGCAGGCTGAGCTCAGACGCTCGATCCAATCCCACCGCTGACGCGGTGGGCTACCTTATACCGCCCCCTTCGGGGGCTTACAGCTGCAAAGTCGGGCTGAAGCTTGCGCCTTCAAAGGAGAATTTCTCCTAGATGAAGCGCCGTGATCCGCAAAGACCCAACGGCAAAACTAAGCGGCGGGAACGATGGTTGCCGATTTGATGGTGTCGAGATTCGGGAAGTTTTTATCGAGATAGGCCTTCCCTTGCGTGGTGATGGCGCCCTGATCGGGCTTTTCGCCGTAACCGCTGTGCAGCTTCTGCACGACATCCATTCCCGATGTGACCTGGCCGAACGGTGAGAAACCCTGGCCGTCGAGAGATCCGTTGCTGCCAAAATTGATGAAGAGCTGCGTGGTGCGCGTGTGAGGCCCGGCGGTGGCGAAGGTAATATAGCCGGGCTTGTTGCTCTGCGTCACGGGGTCGTCTTTGATACGGGCGCCGCGCCAGGCGGAATTGACCGCAGGATCAGCGCTAAGGCCAAACTGGATGATGAAATTCGGCACGACGCGGAAGAAAGCGGCGTCGGTGAAATAGCCGTGCTTGACGAGATTGTAAAAGCGGTCGGAGCCGATGGGCGCCCACGCGCGCGTCACGTGAACCGTGAAATCGCCTTTCGACGTTGTGAACCGAACGTCATAGACGTCGGGGGACTTCTCATTGAGATTTGCTGGTTGAAGCAGAGCAGGATTGTTTGGCATTCTTTCTCCTAAAGAAGAAATACCAGAAATGACCTCCCGCGCTAGAGACCGCGGCGCTACATTCAAATTCTTACGACACGCAACAAAAACTATTGCTGCGGCGCGGCCGGCTTAGCCGCAGGCTTCGAAGTTGCAGCGGGTTTCTTCGCTGGCGCGGGAGCCGGAACCGGCGAGGTGATCCTAGCCGTTTTGATCGCGTCCAGCTTCGGGTAAGTTTTGTCCAGGTACGCTTTGCCGCCGGTGGTGATATTTCCCTGATCATTTGTGGTCGTATCGCCATATCCACTGTAGAAATTCTGGATCACGTCCATGCCCGAAGTGACTTTGCCGAATGCTGCGAAACCCTGCTGGTCAAGTCCGGCATTGTTTCCCAGGTTGATGAAGACCTGGGTCGTCCGGGTGTTGGCGCCTGCGGTGGCAAAAGTGATCGTGCCTGGCGCGTTGCTCTGCGACACAGGGTCATCCTTTATCTTTGCGTTTTCCCAGGCCTTGTTCACCGCGGGATTCGGCCCCAGCCCAAATTGCACGACAAACCCCGGCACGACGCGGAAGAAAACGACGCCATCATAGAAATGATGGCGCACCAAATTGTAAAAGCGGTCCGCGCCGAGGGGCGCCCAGGCGCGGGTAACCTGCAGGACGAAAGTGCCTTTTGTGGTGTCAAAGGTAACTTCGTAGACGTCCGGAGCTTTTGCCGTAAGCGTGGCGGGATGTAACAGCGCTGGATCCGTGCCGGTACTGGCCGCCGCATGGTGAGTGGCGGTGGTGGCCGGCTTTGGCGTGGACGAGGACGTCTGCGCCTGCGCCGATGCGTTTGCGGCAGCCACACCAAACACCACTGCGCCTACGATGGCAATTTTGAAAATCGCTCTCTTCATTACTTTTCTCCTTGTAATCTTTTTGCGGTGGCTTCCGTAGCTTCCATCACGCGCAAGGTATTGCCACCGAGAATTTTCCGAATATCGGTATCCGAATAGCCCTTTTTCAGCAGGGCGTCGGTGATCTGCGGCAGGTGCGTGACGTCGTCCATGCCGAAGGGCATGTTGGCGCCGTCGAAATCGGAGCCGAGGCCAACATGGTCGGCACCGACGAGCTTTACGGCGTGATCAATGTGATCGACGATTTCGGTCCACTCGACGCGCGGAAGCTTGCCTTGGGCCACGTATTCGCGCAACACCTGATCGCCAGCAACAAGCTGGCACGATTCATCGTCGCCGCAACGCTTCTTGGTTTCTGCTTCGATTGCCTTGCCGATTTCGGGATTCGCATTTTCGGCGGCGCGGAATTTCGGGTCGAGGAAGCCGATGTGATAGTTGATCTGAATCACCCCGCCTTTTGCCGCAAGCGCCTTGATCATGTCGTCAGTCATATTGCGTGCGGCGTCGCAGAGGGCACGGCAGGAGGAATGCGATGCAATAAGCGGGGCCTCGCTTACTTCGAGTGCGTCGTAGAAGGTTTTGTCGGCGACGTGCGAGATGTCTACCATCACACCCTGACGATTCATCTCGCGAACGACATCTTTACCAAAATCGGTGAGGCCGTTGTGCGCGGGCTTGTCGGTGGAAGAATCGGCCCAGTCAGTGTTGATCATGTGGGTGAGCGTCATGTAGCGGACGCCGAGTGCCGCGTACGTGCGGAGAACGCCGAGATCATTGGCGATCATGTGACCGCCTTCGACGCCCATGAGCGCAGCAATTTTGCCCTGCCGGTGTGCGCGGCGAACGTCGTCAGCAGTAACGGCCAGCACCAGATCGTTCGGATGGCGCGCGATCGTCTGGCGGACGGCGTCAATCTGATCGAAAGCACGTTTTACGGCTTCGGGGCCGGTGATTGAGCCGGGAATGTAGATGGAGAAGAAAATTCCGCCAAGGCCGCCCTCGCGCATGCGGGGTATGTCAATGTTGCCGTCCGGGTGGCGGGCGCCGAGATCGAATTTCGGATTCAGCAGGCGCTGCGTAGTGTCGTCATGCGTATCGATGACGATGGAGTTGAAATGGAGGTCGTGAGCCTGCCGGGAAACGGATTGTGCGGCGTAGGTTAGTGCGATTAGCGGAAGCAACAGCGCGAGCGCGGCGCACAGCAACGGCAAGAGCACACGGGTCATTCGTTCCCTCAAAACGAAAGCGAGGATTTTCCTATAGTTCCGCGAAAATCGGAAGGGCCTTGCCATAGAAACGCCGAGGAAATCGCAAGCAAGAGCAAAAGAACCAATTTCTCCCGCTAATGGCCGAAGAACCAGGACTTCACGGCGTGGACCAAGACCTGGCCATTGACGGCGGCAATTGACTCGGTGAGCGGGATGCCTTTGGGGCAGACCTTCACGCAGTTCTGCGCGTTGTCGCAATCCTCGATTCCGCCCGGGCCCATCAGCGCATCGAGCCTTCCGGCCGCGTGCATGGCGCCCGTGGGATGCAAATTGAACAGGCGAACCTGGCTGATGATCGCGGCGCCGACAAATTGTGTGTGCTCGTTCACCTTGGGACAGATTTCGAGGCAATTGCCGCAAGTGATGCAGCGCGAGAGCGGGTAGCCGACTTCCTGGAGTTCCGGCGCCATGCGCGGGCCGGGGCCGAGGTCGTAAGTGCCGTCGATGGGAATCCAGCAGCGGGTGCGCTTGAGGTCGTCAAACATCTTGCTGCGATCGACTTGCAAATCGCGGACGAGCGGAAACTTCGTGAGCGGCTCGAGGCGAATGGGCTTTTCGAGGTGGTCGACGAGGGCCGAGCACGCCTGGCGCGGCTGGCCGTTGATGAGCATGGCGCAGGCGCCGCAGACTTCTTCGAGACAATTCGCGTCATACGTGACCGGCGTGGATTCCCTTCCGTCGCGGGTGAAGGGCTTTTCCGCGATGTCGCGGAGGCACTGAATGATGTTCAGGTGCGGGCGATGGCGGATTTCGAACTCTTCCCACCGAACGGATTCGTCCGGGCGCTGCTGGCGTTTGATTTTTACGATGAATGTTTCAGCCATAAGTTCGAAGCTCGAAATTCGGATCCGTCCTATGTCTTCGCCGTATATTTTCTTTCGCGAAGAGGAATCAACGAGACGTCCACGGCCTCGTATTGCAGTTTAATCCGTCCATGGTCGTAACTGGCGACAGTAGTCTTTAGCCAATTCGCGTCGTCGCGGTTGGGAAATTCCGGTTTCCAGTGCGCGCCGCGGCTTTCGTCGCGCGCGAGAGCACCCATCGCGATCACTTTGGCCAAGATCAACATGTTGCCCAATTCGCGAACGAAATTCAGGGTTTGATTCGCCCACTGCGTGCGGTCGGAAAGATTGATTCGCTTGAATCGATCGCTCAGTTCATCAAGCTGGCCGAGAGTTTTCTTCAGAGTTTCGTTGTGGCGCGTCACTGTTACGTTCGCGGTCATTAACTGGCCGAGTTCGCGCCAAATCGTCAGGGGGTTTTCAGTGCCCTGATGCTGATTGAGAAGGGCGTCGTTCAGATCCTGCTGGCGGACGCGCTCGCGCTCAAAAGCGCTGGAAGGCACGCCGTCGCAACCGGTTTCGAGACTGCGCGAGTACTTCACGGCTGCGGGCCCAGCCAGGCCGCCGCCATAAATGCAGGAGACAAGGGAGTTCGCCCCTAAGCGATTGGCACCGTGGTATTGGTATTCGCATTCGCCGGCGGCGTAGATTCCCGGAACGTTCGTGGCTTGATTTTCGTTGTCGACCCACAGGCCGCCCATCGTGTAATGCATCGCAGGGAAAACCTTCATGGGCTCTTTGCGGGGATCGACACCCAGGAACTTTTCGTAAATTTCCAGAATGCCTTCGAGCTTGCGGTCGAGAACGTCCGCGGGAATGTGCGAGACGTCGAGATAGACGGCGGGCTCTCCTGGCAATCCCATTTTCAGCTCGTAGACAACTTTGTGGATGGCGCGGGTGGCAACGTCGCGAGGGACGAGATTTCCGTACTTCGGATACCACTCCTCGAGGAAATACCAGCGTTCATTTTCGGGAATGTCTTTTCCGGAGCGCTTGTCCTGGGGATTCTTCGGGACCCAAACGCGGCCGCCTTCGCCGCGAGCCGATTCGCTCATGAGACGGCACTTGTCTTCGCCGGGAATCGCGGTGGGATGCACTTGAATGAATTCGCCATTCGCATACCACACACCCTGCTGGAAAAGTGCCGACTGCGCCGAACCAGTACAAACGACGGAATTGGTGGAATAGAAGAAGATCGCGCCGATTCCGCCCGTGCAGTAAATCACGGCGTCGGCGGGAAACGTCTTGATCTCCATCGTCTTCAGATTCATGGCGCAAATGCCGCGCGAGACCCCAGTGTCGTCGATGACAGCGGAGAGAAAGGTCCAGCCTTCGTATTTCTGGACTTTATTTTCAGATTCGTAGCGGCGCACTTGCTCGTCGAGCGCGTAGAGAAGTTGCTGGCCGGTGGTTGCGCCCGCAAAAGCGGTACGGTGATACAGCGTGCCACCGAAGCGCCGGAAATCGAGGAGGCCCTCGGGGGTGCGGTTGAACATCACGCCCATGCGGTCGAGGAGATCAATGATTGCCGGCGCGGCTTCGCACATGCCCTTCACAAGGGGCTGGTTTGCCAGGAAGTCGCCGCCGTAAATCGTGTCGTCGAAATGCTGCCAGACCGAGTCGCCTTCGCCCTTGAGGTTTTTGGCGGCATTGATTCCGCCCTGGGCGCAAACGGAGTGCGAGCGTTTCACGGGCACGATGGAGAATAGCTGCACCGGCACGCCGGATTCGGCGACGCGAATCGTGGCCATCAGGCCTGCGAGGCCGCCACCTACGACAATAATTTTTGGCTGCCTAGCCATGCGTCCGTTGTGCCGGCGTTTGGCCGGCAATTTTGCCTTTCTTGTGTGAAAGGACGGGCACGGCATACCGTGCCCCTACAAAGCAAAAAGAATGCCTATTCACTTCACGTAGCCATTCAGCGGGAACCAGGCGTAGTGAAAGCCGACGGCAATCATGATACCGACAAAGGTCATGACGACGGCCACGGCCGCGCCAAGCCAAGCGGCGGCACACTGAGCCTTCACGCTGACCGCAATTCCCCACTTGCACGCAAAATTCCACAAACCATTGCCCAGATGGAATGAGGCTGCGGTGACGCCGACGATGTAGAAAACGAAATACCAGGGATGCGACATCGCCTCCGCGAGGGAGCTGTAGTTTGTGCGCCCGTGGCCGGCGAAACGCTCCATATAAACATGCCAGCCGATAAAGATGAAGGCGACGATGCCGCTCCATCGCTGGAGGAGGTACATCCAGTTCGACATCCATGGGTGCGCAAACGTGTTCTGCTTTCCGCGCCACCAGATCCAAAGACCGTAGAAGCCGTGAAAGAAAATTGGCAGCCATAGGACCGCCGCTTCCACAAAAATCCGCCAGGGAATGCTCTGCAGCTCGACGGACACGTCGTCGTACTTCTGTGTGCTCACCAGGGCGTAGCTATTCGACCAAAAATGTTCGAGAAGGAATGCCCCAATGGGAATTACGCCGCTGAGGGACTGTAGTTTATCGAGGATATAACTTGTTTTAGATTCGGCCGGTCTGGTTGCGGCCGCCACGGACCCCATCTGCGCTCCCGAAAGTACGGCAACCTGCACTTGCGCCCGGCAATCGCTGATGATCGAGCGCGCAAACTATTTTCACTGTCGGGCAATATTCCGCTGTGATGCACGTCACGCATCACGAGTTCCTAGCGGAGACGGTTCGAGTATAGGACCGTGCTTGGGTGTTTGCAAGCAACGCGGGGAATCTTCTGGTCTGGTTAAGCTCCGTAGAATCAAGCATAATGCGAAGGTGATCCTTGCGCCTCGCGCTGTTCTCTCTGCGCTGTTTAGTTTCATGCTTATTGCCCTGGTGGCGGTTCCAGTCCGCGCGGCCTATGCGGACGACGAATTCCAGCCATGCCCGCCGCCTGAATCACAACAGAGCCCAACCCCACCCGCCCCAACCGGAAACCCATGCCAGAACAAAGATAAAACCGCGCAGCCCCAAAAGCAGGGCGCCCCTAACAACGACCGCGTGTTTTTCGTGATGCCGAATTTTCTGACGGTGGAGAACGAATCGCAAGCGAAGCCGCTCCATTGGAAGGAAAAGTTCGCGATCACAGCAAAGGGTGTCTTCGATCCCTACGAGTTCGCGGTGGTTGGCATTCTGGCGGGCATTCGGCAGGCAGACAACGCTTATCCCGCTTTCGGCCAAGGCTTTGTTGGGTACGCAAAGAGGTACGGAACGGCCATGGCCGATCAGGTAGACGGAAACTTCATGGTGGGCGCCGTTTACCCTACAATTTTGAGAACCGATCCTCGCTATTTCCAACTGGGTAAAGGTTCATTCCTTCACCGTACGGGCTACGCGATCAGCCGAATTTTCGTCACGCGCAAGGATTCTGGCGGGCACACGTTCAATTTCTCGGAGTCGCTCGGAAATGGAACGGCAATTGCAATCTCAAATTTTTACTACCCGGCCGCAGATCGAGGTTTTTCGAGCAGCCTCGACGACTGGGGTGTGCAGATGGGCATTGACGCTCTGGGGAACGAACTGAAGGAATTCTGGCCGGACCTCCATCGAATGATCGAGCATAGAAGGCATCGCGCCGCGCCTTCCGATTAGCACTTGGGTTTTCTGCAACCTCTTCTTGGGTCAATGCCCGTGACTTTCCAGGTGAATCTTCATCTACGCGTCTTGCCTCCCCAGCCGACAGACACGATAATGTGTCCGCTCTTTGGAATTTAACGCGAGAGACCCCAGCCATGAGCAGTCGCAGATTCTTTGCTTATTGTGTCGTCGCCGCGTGGCTTGCGCTGACACCTGTAGCTATTAAAACCGCCATGGACTGGTCCGCACAATACACGTTCACGGAAATTGCCTACCAGGATCCCAACAATGCCCCCGGGTTCGACCGTCGCGTTGTGGAGGCTTATCGAGTCCAGCAACTGAAGCGAACCGAATTTTGGTGGGAGGCCGGAATTTGGGCCGGTCTCACGCTGATTGGCGCAGCGCTGCTGGCCGAACCGAGGCATCGGGCACTTGCCTTTGAAGCGCGCGAACGTGAATTGTCGATTTCGTCCTCGCACTCCGAATCAAACCACGTCCCCGATTTTCGCCGACCCTGATCGATCGCTATTTTGCGAGAAATTGTTCAATTGCAGCGAGAAACTCGGCAGTGTGTTCCGCGGCGGGGACGTGGCCACACTTATCGAATGTGACGAGCTTGGCGCCTGCAATCCCGGCGGCGTATCGCTCGCCGTTTGCGAGCGGGATCAATTGGTCCTGGCGACCCCACAGGACGAGAGTGGGGACGTGAATTTCGCTGAGGCGCGAGTCAAGGGACTGCGCATCGCGATAAGAGCTCGTAAGAAGCGCGTGGGTGGTGTAGCCGTCTTGCTCGCCAAGTTTGTCGACAAAAATCTGGTGGAGGCGCTCGTCGGTGAGCCAACTCGTGTCGTAGTAAACGAGTTCCATAACGCGGCGCATCTGGGCCAGCGAACTGGGATTCAAGTCTGGCACAGGCCCTTCCCTTTTGAGCCCTGCCGCATCCATAAGTACAAGTTTTTCGAGCGGGACCATGCGCGAATCCGACGAACTTTCCACGGCATAGAGGCCCACGATCCATCCGCCAAGTGATTCGCCGACGAGGCTTGCCTTCTGAACGTTCAAGTCGCGCAGAAACTCGTTCAGAAAATCGACGTAAGTCTGGATGTTGTAATCCAGGAGCGGTTTCGCCGATTTGCCGAAACCAATCTGGTCGAGTGCGAGGACACGATATTTCTGAGAAAGGGTAGGAATGACTGGTGTCCAGGATTCCTTGCGGTCTCCGAGTCCGTGCACCAAAACGAGCACGGGACCTGAGCCGACGTCCCAGTAGTGAATGGTCTGGCCGAAGACGGCAATGGTGCGGTCAGCCGGCAGATTCTGCGGAGTCTGGGCCAAGCAAGGAATGGCAACGAAGATGAAGGGCAGCAAGACCGCAAACAGGAACTTCCATCGCATCGATAGCCTCCGAACGTATCGGATCTATTTAGCACATCTTTCCCTCTTACGCTGTCGATGCTTTCGCTTCAGACTTCAGCAAAATGTCCAAATCCTCGGGATGAATCGCAAAGACGAGGGCCTCCGCGCGGTCGATATGGCCCGCTGCGACCAGTTTTGCGAGCGATTCTTCCAGCGTGAACGATCCCCTCTTTTTCGTGATGGTGATCTCCTGATTCAAATGCTGTAATGCGTTGTGACGAATGTGCTGCCGCGCGCCATAGGCAATCATGAGTAATTCGGCCGCAGGCAAGCGTCCTCCGTTTTTGCCCGGCAAGAGAATTTGAGTGAGCACGGCGGCGAGAGACATGGCCAGCTCCTGGCGAATGGTGTTCTGCCGTTCTGCCGGAAAAGAGTCGCTAATGCGGGACACCGTCGAGGCCACGTCCATGGTATGCAGCGTGGACAGAACCAGGTGACCCGTCTCGGCTGCGGAGACCGCGATTCGCATCGTCTCCGGATCACGCATCTCGCCCACGACAATCACGTCTGGAGCCTGCCGCAATGCTGCTCGCAACGCCGTGGGAAAATCGGGAGCGTCCGTGCCAATTTCCACCTGTTCGATCACGCTGCGGATGTGAGAGTGCTCGTACTCGATGGGATCTTCGATAGTCACGATGTGACGGGAATCTCGCCTGTTAATCTCGTTTACGAGCGCAGCCAGCGTGGTTGATTTGCCGGATCCGGCCGGCCCTCCGATCAAAACCAGGCCCCGCGCCAGCCGTGAAAGGGCCTCGACCGAGGGTGGCAAGTGCAAGTCGCTCAATGCCGGCACCTTGGTCGGCAGCGCGCGCACGGCTGCTGCTGCACGGCCCCGCTCACGATGAAGATTGATTCGGAAGCGGCCCACACCGTGGATTCGATACGAGGCATCCGCGATCGATTTCTCGCGGTAAAGATGCAAAGCGTGGCTGTTCATCGCCGGAACGACCGCAGATTCGATATCCGGTCCGTCGAGGACTCCCGATTCAAGATTCCGGACCGCGCCGTCCATTAAAATCGAAGGCGGAGCACCGGGGACCAGCAGCAGGTCGCTTCCGCCGCGTTCAACCAGCATGCGCAGCCAGCGGTCAAGCACGAGCGTGGCCGCCGAGCCAGCGTGATTGGCATCGTGCTGGGCGTTTAGTTCCCGAACGATTCTATCGAGGTCGGGCTTTTGCAGTTCCGACGCGTCGTCCATAGCAGGCTAACTCCGTTCGAGCGCGGGTTGTTGCATGATGGCGCAAATGATGGGATTCCGTCCAGCACCTGCGCAGAATATCTTGAGTTCGCACTAAAACGTGGGAACCTACCACGGCTCCGCGGTCGCGTTGCCTACTTACGTAGATTTGGAGAGAATCAGCGCCGAGGGTGCTGTGATGTCGACTGCTGACACTACAGAGGGAACCACAGGTGCCGCCTATGCCGGCTTCTCGCGACGGGCGGGAGCAGCAGCAATTGATCTGATCACGCTTTTCATCCCTTGGTGCTGGACGTTCTTGCTTACGATCGCCATTATTGCGTTGGGGCCATGGAAGTCTCATTTTGATGGCGGCACAATCAAACTAGCGGCTTTCCTCGTCGCTACTCTTCTGACGCCGCTCTTGTATTTCTCGCTCCTGGAATGCTCGAAATGGCAAGCAACGATTGGAAAGCTTATGTTTAGGCTCCGCGTTACGGACGTGCAGGGCCGACGATTGACTTTTCGGCGCGCGATTTCCAGAAATCTTGCGAAATGGTTGTCGACACTGTCGTTTGGAATTGGCTATTTCATCTGTGGCTTCACACGGAGGAAGCGCGCGTTGCACGATTTACTGGCCGGTTCGGTAGTGCTTCGGTTCCCAAGGTCTTAAGAAAATTAGGCATGGCTAGGGCCTTTACCGCATTTGGCCGCATTTTGCATTGTTGTATTCTGCATTTGGGCACCGCTGGCTCAATGTACCTTTCTCGCCACGCGTCAACTACCACTCGCGACTTGCTTCAAACCTCCTGTGCTACACTCCGAATAAAGAGGCGGCGAATGCCAAGCGACTATGTAGGCGAACTGAGAAAATTGGGGCAGGAGATCACGCGGAAAGGGCCGCCGTGTGAAACGGAGCAATTAGTGCGGATAGCCGACCTGATCGGCAAGAATTTTGCGGTGCAGCCCCACGAAGTGGCCATTCTCGGGCTGGCCACTGACGAGCGGTTCCTCAGGTTCATCGTCCCTGAAAGCCTGCGAACCGTGGGACAAATTCCGCTCTCGAGCACCAATTCGCTAGCTTCCCGGACTGTGCGCGAGCGGCGCGCCGAGATTATCAACCACTTTTCCGTGGTTCCACACGCGTCAGTTTTCGAAGCCGTGCCCATTCCGCCGGAATTGGTTCGCGGCGACCCTATTCAGAAAATCATGAGCATGCCGGTGCAGCTGGAGAAAAAAGTCATCGGTGTGATACAAGTTTCGCGCAAAGGCGGCACCGCGGCCGATGCCGGCCCGGATTTCACTCACCCGCAGTTGCGCGAGCTGAAGACGATCGCGGACTCGCTCGCGCCGTGCATACCCCTCTGCCCGCAAGAATGGCCGGTAGTGGAAGAGGAACCGGCGGATAAACATCTCCTAAAGCGTTCCACTTGAGCGAATTGCTGTTGACATCGCTGCACGTGCTTGTTAGTTTGACCCAAGCGACACATTTTCCCACTCCCATCCACGGAGGCACCGCAGCACGGCAGAATCCATGGCGTTTGTCGCTAAGAAAATTTTCCTAACCAAGGGAGTCGGAAAGCATCGCGAACGCCTTTCAAGCTTCGAGCTGGCGTTACGCAATGCGGGAATTGCGGCCTGCAATATCGTACGCGTCTCGTCGATTTTCCCTCCTTACTGCAAGCTGATCTCGCGAAGCGAAGGCTTGAAGCACCTGAAGCCGGGTCAAGTGGCGTTCACGGTGATCAGCGAAAATCAGACGCGCGAACCGCACCGTTTGATCGCGGCAGGCGTGGGCCTGGCGCTACCGGGCGACAAATCGATGTTCGGATACTTGTCGGAGCATCACTCGTTCGGCGAGAGCGAAGAAATCGCCGGTGAATATGCGGAAGAACTCGCGGCGGAAATGCTGGCCACAACGCTAAACGTGGAGTTTGATCCGGATTTGTCGTGGGACGAGAAAAAAGAGGTCTACCGCATCTCAAACAAGATTGTGCGCACGATGAACATCACGCAGTCCGCAGTCGGAGATAAGCGCGGGCTGTGGACCACGGTGCTGGCCGCGGCGATTCTGCTGGGCGATGATGATTAACCACTGAATCTTCACCATCCCCTTTTTCTTTGCCATTCAGCTTCCTCACAGGTAAATTATCCCGACTCGAAGCGCGAAACAAATCTGGAAAATTCGGCAACAAAACGGACGGGCGATGACTCGATACACTCCGATGCCGCCTCACAATTTTGGGGGACTTTCCGAAGAGCATTCCGCATACGAAACATCGCGCGCGGTAATCTTTCCGGTTCCGCTTGAACGGACGACGACGTATGAGCAGGGCACCCACAACGGGCCCGCGGCTATCATTGACGCCAGCCGCAACATGGAACTGTACGATGAGGAACTGGAGCTCGAGCCATACAGCGAAATCGGCATTCACACGCTGCCACCCATCGACACGATGGACGGCACGCTCGACGAAGTGATCACGGAACTTTTCACCGCCGAACTCGCGCTTCTCGAAGACGGGAAATTCCCTGTCGCTCTGGGGGGTGAACATTCGTTGACGCCACCTCTGGTTTCCGCAATTTCTAAAAAATACAAGGATGTGACGGTGTTGCAGATCGATGCGCACGCCGACCTGCGCGACGAATACCAGGGGAACCCGGCGAGCCACGCATGCGCGATGCGACGCGTCCTGGAGGTATGCCCCGCCGTACAGGTGGGCATCCGATCCTTGTCGGCGGAGGAGGCACTGGCGATTCCGCGACTGCGCACAAAGGTCTATTGGGCAAAGGATATTGTCCGTGCACCACTGAAGAGCTGGATTGCAAAGGTCCTGGCCGATTTGGGGCCGCGCGTGTACCTGACGGTCGACCTGGACGGATTCGATCCCTCTCTTGTGCCCGCGACGGGCACCCCAGAACCGGGCGGGCTCGATTGGGAGCAGGTGACCTCTTTGATTCGCGCGGTGGCCAACCACAAGAAAATTGTGGGCATGGATGTGGTTGAGCTGCTGCCCCAGCCGGGCCATCACGCATCTGACTTTCTGGCGGCGAAGCTGGTCTACAAAGCCCTTGGTTACATTTTCTGCCAGGGGTGAGCGGCGCGGGCTGGGCACTCGATTCGATACTGAAGGAGAATCTGGATGAGCGGGCTGGCTGTGTTGTGTTTAATGCTTCAGGGCGACCACGAAGTGGTCGTGCGCGTTCCAGCAAGGGGCGTGATCGCCTGGGTCGTGATTGGATTGCTTGCAGGCTGGCTCGCAGGTCATCTAACGCGAGGGCGCGGCTTCGGATGCGTCGTAGACGTGATCCTGGGCCTGGTAGGCGCTGTCATCGGGGGATGGATTTTTACGCGGCTGGGCGTCGGGGGATACGGATTCTGGTGGAGCCTTGCGGCGGCGACGGTAGGCGCGGTGCTGCTGGTGGCAGTCGCGCGTCTGTTCGCTGGAGGAGAACGGTAGGTCCTGCGTTTTGAAGTTTCGGCTTACAAGTTTGCGCCTTTTCGATGAAGCGCGAGTTGCTGTGGTACGATAATTTCGAGGATTTTCTATTAAAGAAAGCCAGCCGTCAGCCGGTTCTCTCCGCGGGAATCCCCGCCGCACCGAGCTGACCGAGAAAGTCGAAAGAAAAACTTGAGTCAACCTTCGCTGTGGGCAATTCCTCTGGGCGGATTGGGCGAGTTCGGAATGAACATGCTCGCGCTCCGTTCCGGCGATGACATCATCGTGATCGACGCGGGCCTTATGTTTCCAGAGCAGGAACTGCTCGGCGTCGATATCGTAATTCCCGACATTTCCTACCTGAAACAGAACGAGCGCATGGTGCGCGCAATCGTGCTGACGCATGCGCACGAGGATCACATCGGGGCAGTTCCATACATTCTGCGCGACCTGAATGTTCCCATTTATGGCACGCAATTCACGCTGGCGCTGGTTCGCAAACGGCTCGAGGAGCACGGGCTTCTGGAAGAAGCCACGCTGCGAGAGGTTGCACCTGGACAGGTGGTTCGCATCGAGCCCTTTCAGATCGAGTTTCTGCACGTCACGCACAGCACGATCGATTGCGTGGCGCTGGCCATTCGCACTCCTGTCGGCGTGATTATCCATACGGGAGACTTCAAGATCGATCCCACACCCGTCGATGGCAAGCCATTCGACCTGCACGCGTTCGCGCGATACGGACAAGAGGGAGTGCTCGCGCTCTTCAGCGACAGCACGAACATCGAGCGGCCCGGATTCACTCCGTCGGAGCGTGCTGTAGTGGTTCGGTTGGAAGAACTCTTTCGCGCCGCGCCCGAAAAGGTGGTGATTTCGTGCTTTTCCAGCTCGGTTCATCGCATTCAGCAGGTGATCGATCTGGCGCGTATCGTGGGGCGAAAAGTTGGGTTCGTCGGCCGCAGCATGGTGACGAATATCGAGCTGGCTCACGAACTCGGGAAGTTGAAAATTCCAGATGGCAGCGTGGTGCGGCCGCAGGACATTCGGACGTTCGACCCGAAACGGTTGATCGTGCTGGCGAGCGGGACACAGGCGGAGCCGATGTCGGCGCTATCGCGAATCGCGGTGGACAATCATCGCCTCCTGAGCATCGGCGAAAACGATACGGTGATCTTATCGGCGAGGATCATTCCGGGGAATGAAAAGGCCATCTTCCGGATGATCGACCATCTTTTCCGGCGGCGCGTGTTGGTCTACTACGAAGGAGGACGCGCTGCGCCGATTCACGTCTCGGGTCATGCAAGCCAGGAAGAAATGAAAATCCTGTTGCAACTTGTGCGTCCGAAGTATTTTGTGCCGATGCACGGAGAGTACCGACAGCTGTTTCGCCATGCGGCGCTTGCGGAGCAAGTTGGCGCCGTCTCCGGTCAGATTTTCCTAATCGAAAGCGGCCAGCCTATCGAGTTCACGGCCGATGGCGGCGCATTTCGTCGCGAACCAGTGACCGCGGGAAGAGTGATGGTGGATTCGGGATCACTGGAGGAAATCGAGGACGTCGTGATTCGCGACCGACGCCATTTAGCCGAGGACGGCGTTGTTGTGCCCATCATCGCGATCGACAAGCACTCTGGGCGAATTGAGACCCCGCCGGAAATCGTAACGCGCGGTTTCTTGCCGAGTGAGGATGGCCAGGAAATTCTGGCACGCGCCCGGGAAGTGGTTCTGCGTACGATGGACCAGTCGACGCCGGAAGAAAAAACGGACTGGAGCGTGATCAAGGAGAAGATTCGCGTTGATTTGAAACGTTACCTCAACAAGCAGACCGCGAAACGGCCTTTAATTTTACCCGTAATTCTCGAAGTGTAGCTGCAAACGGTAATCGAATCGGCTGGACAACCCGCAGCACCCAAAATGCCGGCTGCCGTGAAAATCACACTCAGGCCATACCGCCGCGAGGACTTCGAGATCCTTTACCGCATCGACCACGCATGCTACGCGCCCGAAGTTGCGTATTCGCGAGCGGATATGCGCGCCTATTTGGGATTTGGCGGGTCGGAATGCGTCGTGGCGCAAATCGAAAGTGATCCTGGGGATGGGTCGTCGGAGTCGGGCGAGACGAATCCGCCAAATAGCGGAATTGTTGGCTTCTGCATCTGCGCGCACCGCGGAAAAGACGGATACATTGTGACGATGGACGTTCTAGAAGAGTACCGGCGGCGCGGAATCGCCACTGCGCTACTGAACGAAATCGAGAAGAGATTGAGGGATCAGGGCATCCAGCGAGTGGCACTCGAGACGGCAACGGACAATCGCGCAGGCGTTGCGTTCTGGCAGCGGCATGGTTATCGTACTCGGGGCATCCGAAAGGGTTACTATCCGGGCGGCGGCGACGCATACGCGATGACGAAGACCCTGCCTTCCCCGAAGTGACCAAGCATTCCCCCGGGACTGCGATTTCATATCAGCGGATCGGCAAACGGCCGCTTGAAACGAGAGAGGCTCAGAGCTCATGCCCCTTTGGCAAGTGGTTGTTTTGGCCGTGGTACAAGGAGTGACGGAATTCCTCCCGATCAGCAGCTCCGCGCATTTGATTTTGATCCCGCATTTCCTGCACTGGAATGATCCCGGCCTGGCTTTTGACGTGGCTCTGCACTTGGGGACGCTGATAGCCGTCGTCGTGTATTTTCTGCGCGATTGGGTAGAGCTGATTCTCTGCGGATTCGGGGTTCATTATCCGCAGCGAGCCACCGAACAAATGGTGCTGCAGAACAGGCGGATCTTCTGGTACCTAGTGGTAGGCACGATTCCCGGCGGGCTGGTGGGATTTTTATTCGAACATTGGATCGACGAAAATCTGCGCAATCCGATTCCGATCGCGGGAGCGATGATTCTAGTGGCCCTGGTGATGTGGTATGCGGAAGCGACTTCCCGTCTTAGCCGGCCGATGGAAGAGGTTTCGCTCGCCGACTCTGTCTCCATCGGATCGGCCCAAGCGCTCGCGCTCTTCCCAGGCGTTTCGCGGTCTGGGATCACCATAACTACGGGTCTGTTTCGCGGGATGACGCGCGAGGCGGCGGCCCGGTTTTCGTTCTTGCTGTCCACGCCCTTGATAGCGGGCGCTGCTGCGAAGGAAGTGCCCAAGCTGCTGAAACTCCACAAAGCAGGTGGCCTCGACATGCCGGCTTCCGAGGTGCTGATCGCAATTGCCGTGTCGGCAATCGTCGGATTCGCAGTGATCGCCTTTCTCTTGCGCTATCTGCAAACACGCACGCTGAAGATCTTCGTTTACTACCGGATCATCTTTGGTATAGTCGTGCTCGCACTCGCGTTCCTTCCGTTGGGCTCCGCACGATAGCGCCCGCGCGCCCCACGCAAGGGTTTTTGTATGCCCTGAATGAGCGGCAAAGCGCCGCCCGCGGATAGCGCGGTTCTGCCTTCCCCCAAGGAAATTCGCCTGTTGTTCGAGTTTCGCCCGGAGATACGTGGGAGTAGACTCTGTGGACGGCTCGGCATTCGTTTGCTTCGAGTACGGTTTTGACTGGGGGATTTCGTGCGAATTCTGACGCCAACCGAAAACAAGCGGCTGAACGAACTCGTAGGGTTCATTGGATTGAGCCTGGCGATCCTGCTCGCGTTGAGCCTGCTGTCATATTCTCCGCATGACGCCTCATTCAACGTGTCGGCTCCACTGCCTAGTTCGGGTCCGGCGCGAAACTGGATTGGACCGTTCGGCGCCCATACTGCGGACCTCTTTTTCCAATTCTGTGGATTTGCAGCGTTTCTCTTCCCTGTTGCGATCTTTCTTGTGGCGATGAAATGGTTTCGCAGCCACGAGTTGGACGCGCCCCTGACGAAAGTGATCGGATTCTGCATGCTGCTGACATCCATTTCGGCAGAACTGGCTCTGGCACGCGCTTCGGCATCGTGGCTGGTGCCGGAGGTGCGAGGAGCGCTGCCACCCGGCGGGTTCTTGGGCGCCGTCTTGAGCGATTCGATGCGCGCGGCGTTCAATCCAATCGGAGCGAACCTCGTGGCGATTGCAACGATGCTCACGGCACTGTTTCTGACAACGAGCTTTTCGCTGCGTTCAGCAGCTGCATGGATGCAAAAGCCAATGACGGCTGACGGCGCAATCGGCAAAGCAATTGCGCGCGTGAAGGCGTGGCGTGAAGAACGCGAATCGGAGCGCCTGCGAAAGCGTGTGGAAGAAATCAAAATCGCGGGACGTCCGCCAGTGCCGCAGCAGCGCGTTTCGACGAAGGAACTTGAGGAAGAAGATGCCCAGGACGCGGGCGCTGAGGCTGACGAGCGGAAGTCTACCGACCGGGCTCCAGCGGTGATCAAGTTCCACGAGCCGGAAACTGCGCCACCGCCGAAAAAGGGCCTAACGGACCCGAAAATTTCGCGCAGCAAGACTGCGTTCCGTTTGCCATCGCCTTCATTGCTGAAGGGCGCTGAGCGCGGCGAAAAAATGGATGAAACGGAGCTAAAGGAATACGCGCGCGCCATCGAGCAGAAATGTGCGGAATTTGATGTTGGCGGCCACATCACCCAAATCAATCCGGGACCTGTAGTTACGACGTTCGAGTTCAAACCCGAGGCGGGAATCAAATACAGCCGCATCACGGGACTGGGCGACGATTTGTGCCTAGCGTTGCGCGCAGAGTCGATTCTGATCGAGCGCATTCCCGGAAAATCGACTGTCGGCATCGAAGTGCCGAATCCGCACCGGGAAACGATTGCGTTGCGCGACGTCGTGGAATCGCCCGAATTTAGCCACTCGTCTTCGAAGTTAACGTTGCCGATGGGCAAGGACCTGATAGGGCGCATTCGCACCGCCGACCTGACGCAGATGCCGCACCTCCTGATCGCGGGCTCGACGGGAACCGGCAAAAGCGTTTTCATCAATTCCCTGCTGATGGGGATGCTGTACAAGGCCACGCCGGATGAGATGAAGCTGGTGCTGGTGGATCCAAAGCAGCTCGAGCTTGGCCTTTATTCGGATATTCCACATCTCTTCACGCCCGTTGTGACCGATCCGAAAATCGCTGCGAACGTGCTGCGCAATGCGACGCGCGAAATGGAGCGGCGGCTGAAATTGCTGGCGGGACGCTCGGTGCGGAATATCGAGCAGTACAACCGCACGTTCGATAAGGCACAATCGCTTTCGCTGTTCGATAGCGCGGAGGAAGAGGAGCATCGTCCGCTGCCCTATCTCGTGATCGTAATCGACGAGTTGGCAGACTTGATGATGGTGGATACGAACGGCGTGGAAGAGTCGATTACCCGCCTGGCACAAATGGCGCGCGCCGTAGGCATTCATTTGATTTTGGCGACGCAGCGGCCGTCAGTAGACGTGATTACGGGTCTGATTAAAGCGAATTTTCCCGCGCGCATCTCTTTCCGCGTGGCCAGCAAAGTGGATTCGCGCACGATTCTCGATTCAAATGGCTCGGAATCGCTGCTGGGCAAGGGCGACATGCTGTATCTGCCGGCGGGCTCTTCGCGGCTGCATCGAATTCATGGCCCGTACGTGCACGAATCGGAAGTTGTGGCCGTTTGCGATTTCTGGCGCGAACAGGCCAAAGCTCTCTACAACATGGAACTACTCAAGCCTCCGCGCGAGGAAAACGCGGCCGGTGGCAGTGGCGGAGCGGATGGCGAAGGCGGCGATGAAGTGGACGATGAGTTGTACCACGATGCGGTGCGCGTGGTGTGCGAGATGGGACGCGCGTCTACTTCCACATTGCAGCGGCGCTTACGCGTGGGGTATGGGCGCGCCGCGCGTTTGATTGACCTGATGGAGAAAGATGGGATCGTCGGGCCGCCCGACGGGGCGAAACCTCGCGAAGTCCTCAAGAGGCGTGACTGGATGAAGGAATTCGACGACAGCATGAAGTAGAGCTTTGGTACAGCGGCCGAGGGTGCTGATTCCGCTTTGCGCCGTCGCGCAATTTTCCGTAAAATCGTTGTCTCTCTCACCGTGCCGAGGTAGCTCACCGGTAGAGCGCGGCCCTGAAAAGGCCGGCGTAGGCAGTTCAACTCTGCCCCTCGGCACCACCAAATCGCCGATCAAGCCCCAATAATCAGCCTTAGATGCCGGCATACCAGGCGTAGCCCGCTTCCGGAGAAGCCGATCCAAGCCCCTTGCCGAACTTTTTCATACTGTCGGTGACGGTGAGGTGGGTGATGAATTTCACGCTCTTATAGCCGAGCTGGCGAGGAACGCGGAGGCGAAGCGGCCCGCCGTTTGGCACCGGCAGATCGCTGCCGTTCATTCCATAGGTGAGAAAAGTCTGAGGATGCATGGCGTCGGCCATGTCGATGCTTTCCCACCAATCGGGCTCGATCGAGAAATAGACAACATACCTGGCCTGCGGGTGAGTGCCCACGGCATCGAGAATGTGCGAAAGGGGAGTACCGATCCATTCCGCGATGTGGGACCAGCCCTCTTCGCACGCCACTTCCGTGATCTGGGTGCGAGACGGGTAGCTTTTGATTTGGGCTAGCGAAAAGGAGCTGGGCCGGTCAACTAAGCCATCGACAGTGAGCCGCCAATCAACGAAGTTCCCCTCTTGAAGGCGCTTGAAGGCATCAGGAGGCGGCGCGAGTTCGTTTGAGAATGGAGGGTTCGAAATCCAACTGCGCGGGAATTCGCGAGCCATAGAGTGCCTCGTAAGCAGCCGCTGAGAAGCGTAGGTAATGGTCTCGCCAAGGCCGTAGATTCCGCCGTGATCGGGAGGGATCAGGCCATATTTTTCCGCGAGGCGCACGGCTACGGCCAAACCAGAAAGGCCCGCTGCGGCCCCGATTCCGCTGAAGATGAGTTTGCGGCGTGAGATATCGGTCATAGGCCCTCCCTACGGGCGCGTTGGCGGCCCGTGATCATCGCTCGCGTGCGGTTTATGAATCCGGCGCGACAAATCATCACGAAGTGGACAATCACGAAAAGCAAGAGTGCGATCGAGACAAAAAAGTGAATCGTGCGCGCGGATTGGCGTCCGCCCAACAAAACAACTGTGGCCGGAAACGCGGAAGTAAAGGCTGGGGACATCGCCAAACCGGTCCAAACTATCAAGGGGAACAGACAGAAAATCACAAACAGATAGGTGAGCCGCTGGACGAGGTTGTAGGACCAAGCCTCGGCTTCACTCGGGCGTGCGAAGCGCAAATGGCCGGCGATCGCGCGGGAGAGGACTGGCCACGACAAACCACCCTCGCTGGGAAGCAGATTCTTCCGGAAATGGCCGGTCACAAAACCATAGATTGCGTAGAGTAGGCCGGTCAGCACTGCAATCCATGCGGCCTGAAAATGAAGGGCTCGGCTCCAGCCGTTCTGGTCCGGCAGCACGTATCCATATCCGGTCTTGACGATATTCCTCGAGGAAGGAATTGGGAGCTGAAACAGGGGCTTGGTGATTACGGTGCCGGTTTCACCCCAATAGAAGCGGGGATGAGAAATAAGAATTTCGATTCCGGTGACGAGCAGGGCAAAAAAGCACAGAGTAATGACCCAGTGAGTGACGCGCACGAGGACGGAGTGGCGTGACAGAGGCTCCGCGATTGGGCCGGCAGAGGCGGAACTCGATACACTGGCTTCCAGCGGTGCCTGAGCAGATTCGAGTGATCCCATCGTCCGTTTCCAATCAGCAAAACTAAGTGCTTAGGTAAGGGCGATATTACCATCGCCTGCACGGCGATAGCGGGCGAAGTTAGGTCACGTTAAGTCTACTCAGCGAGCCACCGATGAACCACCCGAAATTGCTCGACCTTCGAAAGCAAGGGCTTTGCAGAGCACACTCGAGCCGGTCCTCGACGATATCGACGCACGATTGACCCAAACTCGGGCGGCCAGTATCATCCCCGACATCTTTGGCAAGTTCATCGGAGGAGACCAAATGTCGAAAAGCTGCCGCGTCATTTTCGTCGCAGTCCTCATCTCCGTTGCAAGCACCTTTGGTCTGGTCCGAGCACAAGACGCGCAAATCAAGCCCGAGGTATACGGCCAGCTCCAATTCCGCTACATCGGCCCGGAAGGCAATCGCGCCACCGCAGTCGTGAGTGTGCCGGGAAATCCAAACATCTACTACGTCGGGGCCGCCTCAGGTGGAATCTTCAAATCAACGGATGGGGGCATTCACTGGGATCCCATCTTCGATTCGCAGGCAGTGTCCTCGATTGGATCCCTTGCACTAACTCCATCGGACCCGAACATTGTATGGGCCGGAACAGGTGAACCGTTCATCCGGAGCCACATCTCCGTTGGCGACGGAATATATAAGTCAGTGGACGCGGGCAAGACCTGGAACCAGATGGGTCTGGAGAAGACGGGACGCATCGCCGGCGTAATCGTTGACCCGCATAATCCCGATGTCGTTTTCGCATGCGCCCTGGGGCACGCGTACGGGCCTCAACCCGAGCGCGGCGTGTTTCGCACTACCGACGGCGGGAAAAATTGGGAGAAAGTGCTGTTCGTCGACGAAAACACCGGTTGTTCGGATATGGCCATGGATCCGAACAACTCTCACATTCTGTTCGCCGGAATGTGGCAGATTGAAATTCACACCTGGGGCCGTACGAGCGGAGGGCCCGGAAGCGGACTGTTCAGGTCGACGGACGGCGGCATAACGTGGAAGCGGCTCGAAGGCCACGGACTGCCCCATCCGCCAGTCGGTCGAATCGCGGTGCGGGTCGCAAGAAGTGACTCGAATCGCGTGTACGCCTTGATTGAAACGGGTGACGGGGTGCCATGGGACGGCAAGCCCGGGCAAAGCGGCCAGCTCTGGCGCTCTGATGATGGTGGCGAGAATTGGCAACTGGTCAATTCCGATCGCCAAATTCGCGGCCGCACTGCCTACTACACCCGCGAGGAGATTTCTCCAGACAACGAAAACGAGGTTTATTTCTTCACGGCCGCATTTTCCAGAACGCTCGACGGAGGCAAAACGCTGACGCCCATGCCGGCCATGGTCGGCGGAGACCATCACGAGATGTGGATTGATCCGAGGAACGGTGAGCGCATGGCTGTGGTCCACGACGGCGGCGTGAGCATTTCTGTCAACCGCGGCCATACATGGGACCAAATCCAACTTCCGATTGCGCAGATCTATCACGTTACTGTAGACGACCAGGTTCCCTATTTCGTGTATGGCAACAGGCAAGATGGTCCGTCGTTTCGCGGCCCGAGCAACAGTTTGCAATTCGGAAGTTTCTTTGGAGGCGGTGATCAAGGCGGGCCGATTCCCCGCAGCGTCTGGCACGACGTAGCGGGAAGTGAAAGCGGTTTTGCCACGCCCGATCCGGAAGACAACAACATCATCTGGTCGAGCGGCACAGGAGCCGGCAGCGTCAGCGGTGCCGTGGCTCGATTCGATGAGCGAACGAAGCAGGCACGCGAAGTGGAGGTTTGGCCTGTGGACGTTTCCGGGGCCACCGCTAGCGAAGTGAAGTACCGATTCAACTGGGAATTTCCCGTGACGATTTCGCCGCACGATCACAACAAGGTTTACGTCGGCAGCCAATTCGTGCACGTCACAAGCGATGGCGGCAATAGCTGGCAAGCGATCAGTCCTGATTTGACGCGCAACGACAAAAGCCGCATGGGCAGCTCCGGAGGACTCACGCCCGACAATATCGGCGTTGAGTACGCAGGAACGGTTTTCGCCATCGCTGAATCGCCCAAAGACGCCGACTTGATTTGGGCCGGTACGAACGATGGGCTTGTCCAAATCACACGCGATGGCGGGAAGAATTGGACTAACGTCACAAAGAACATCCCGAACATGCTCGATTGGGGCACGGTGAGCAACATCGAAGCATCGCGCTACGATGCCGGCGGCGCCTACCTCACGGTCGACGGCCATCAGGTGAACAGCCGCGATCCCTACGTCTACAAGACTGCAGATTACGGTAAGACGTGGACGCTCATCACAAATGGAATCCCGCACAGCATGCTCAGCTATGCCCATTGTGTCCGCGAAGATCCGGTACGCAGGGGTTTGCTGTACCTGGGAACGGAGAACGGGCTGTATGTGTCATTCGACGATGGGAAGAACTGGCAGCCGTTGCAGACGAACCTGCCGCACGCACCCGTCTACTGGATGGCCGTTCAGGAACGCTTTCATGACCTGGCCGTTGCGACATACGGCCGGGGGTTCTGGATTCTCGACGACATCACTCCTCTCGAACGCATGACGTCGGAAATTCTGGCTTCCAACGCGCACCTATTCCCGCCGCGCGACGCTTATCGATTCCGTCCCATCGCACAGCCAGGCCAGGATTGGTACGACGCCACGGCGGGCAAGAATCCGTCTTATGGCGCGGATATAAATTTCTATCTCAAATCACAGCTCGGCGAGAAAGACCGGGCAAAGCTCACAATTGCCGACGTAAACGGCAAGGTCGTTCGGGAAATCGAGTGTGCGGCGGCTCGAGAAGACCATCCGCACCAACCAGCAGAAAGTCCGGGGGGTGGCGACGAAGAGGAGGAAGGCGCTCCGACTTGCGGAGTGAAGCCGGGGATAAACCGCGTCTGGTGGAACCTGCGTGGTGAGCGCGCGACTGAGATAAAGTTGCGAACGCCACCGCTGTACTCCCCCGATGTTCCCTTGGGCAAAGATGGTTGGCGTCGACCTTCACAGGTTAGCCGCATAGCCCTGCTCGTTCCGCCGGGAACGTATACCGTCACATTGACGGTGGGAAGCGACAAATCGAGTGAGAAGATCAACGTGCTCAAGGATCCGCACTCTACCGGAACCGAGGACGACATCCGCGCGCAGCTTCAACTCGTCACCGCTTTGCGCGATGAGATGAATGCTCTGGCCGATAGCGTGAATCAAGTCGAATCGATTCGGGCGCAGATCGCCGCACTCGAAAAGCAACTCGGCAGCAGCGACGAATCGAATGCGATTCGGAAAGCCGCGGACGAGCTAAGCGAAAAACTGGTGGCGGCAGAAGGCAAGGTGATCCAGCTCAAAGGGACGGGAAGGGGCCAAGATGACGCTCGCTATACCCCGATGCTGTTGCAGAAAATCAGCTACCTGGCGAACGAAGTGGCGAGTTCTTCCGATTTTCCACCAACGACGCAACAAACCGCTGTTCAGCGGGAACTGGAGCAGCAGGGGGATGAATCGCTGCAAGAAATGCAACAGGTTGTGTCGAAGGATGTCGCGGCATTCAATGCGATGTTGCGCGACAAAAATATCCCTAACATCGTCCTGAAGACACCCTGAAGAGATCCGGCACCGAGCCGTCGCGGAGGCTCGACATTCAGGTCAGTTCGGTCGATCGATTACGGATTCGATCAAGTCGCCCAATTGCTTTGCCGTGAATTCATTTCCTTCGATGTTAGCCACAATGCTCTGGTGGCGATCGAGGACGACCGTATGAAGCGGATGAGTCAGAAGCCCTTCGTCCTGCCACGCATTCACACCGAAGGATCGGCAAATCTTCTGAACGTCTGCCGGAGGGCCTGTCAGGAAATACCAGCCGGTTTCGTCTTTGGTAAAGGTGCGAGCGTATTCAGCAAGAACCGCTGGTTGGTCATGTTCAGGGTCAAATGTGATGCTAAGCAGCGCAACATCCTTGCCCATGCGATCGGCGAACCGGCGGTGAACCACTCCAAAATTGTTCGACATGCGAAAGCAAAAAGTCGGCAGCGGGCATCGAGTGTAAATGAAGGTAATCGCGACCACTTCGCCCGCAAGGCTTGCCAATCTGAAATTAGCGCCTCGCTGATCAACGAGACTGAAATTCGGGACAAACTGGCCAACCTGTAAGGGAGATTGGCCGTCTTCGGTTTCAGCGGGAGCTTGCGTGGCGGAATCGAGGATTTCCAGTTGCCGCGTCGCCATCGGTTCTTGCGCGGTGTTTTCATATTGCCGGACGTGGATGTTGTCGGCATAAGCTGCATCTTTCTCGACAGCCAATTGGAAAGCGATCGTCATCCCTGGTTTCAACGCATCGAGTGCCTCTACCTTGCGCACTGCAAACGTCATGACCATCGCGTCCATGTAACCGGGAATCACGTCGCAGGATATCTCGATTGACCGCTTTGCGCGGTCCACCTGCAGCACAAGTCCCGTCGCTGAATAAACCTTAGCGGAGACTCGCCCGGCAGCGCAGGAAAATGCGAGGACGAGGATGAGCAGGTATCTCATAACTTGGGAACTATGATGCCGCGGCCGCGTTCGTTCAATTTGATCCGCCGAGACGAAAGGGTCGCCGCTCAAGTTTCCGATAATCTTTAGAAAACTCTTTCACTTCGATGAACTGGTTCTTGTCTACGTTCGTAAAGCTCTGCCGCAAATTGCTTGCCGGCCACCAGATCTCCAGCCGCTCGATTTTCGCCGATTTGCCCAGGCCAATGTGCTGCTGAATGGGGTTCGCGCCAAATGAGCCACCGCTTCCGACGGTTCTGTAGATCGAGCGAACGGCGTGCCCTTCGTTCTGCACGCTCACTTTGATTCGCGCGCCGATTCCGGCGCGATTGGATTTGACGCCGACCAACTTCACCGTGAGCCAGTCATTCCCATTTCCCGGGTTGGCAAAAACTCGAAACTGATGCGCATCGCCCGGCGTCGCGCCGCCAATAGAAACCAAAAGGTCTTCGCGACCGTTGTTTCCCAAATCCGCGAACGCTACTGCGTGGCCCTTGTGCAAATCTCCGACGCCCGACGAAGCTGTGATATCCGCGAAAAACTTGCCCTCGCGATTCCGAAAGAGCATTTTGGGCGCCATAGCTCCGTATTCAGGCCCGCCAGTCGCGAGGTAGAGATCAAGGAAACCGTCGCTATCTATATCCCCGAAGTTCGCTCCCATCGGCACGTTGATTTTGCTCAGGCCAACATCCTCGGTGACATCCTTGAAAGTTCCATCGCCCAAATTGCGGTAGAGCTTCATCGTCGCAGCATTCGTTGGCAGGTCCAAATAACTCCGCATGGCCTCATCGAGCGAAAAGAAATACGAGGTCACGAAAATGTCGGGCCAACCATCGTTGTCGTAGTCAAAAAACCAGGTAGCAAAGCTCTGCGACTGCGGCTGATGCACGCCCGCCTGCTGAGAAACCTCGGTAAAGGTGTTGTCATGGTTGTTGCGGTAGAGGAAATTTCCTCCGTACAGATTCGAGACATAAAAATCGACGTAGCCGTCGTTATCGTAATCTGCTGCCGCGACCCCTTTGGTAAAGGCAATCTTGTCCACGCCGGATGTTTTGGAAATATCCTGAAAGGTGCCGTCTCCCTTGTTCAGAAATAGCTGGCCCGGCCCATTTTCGTTCCCCACAAACAGGTCGAGCAGGCCGTCGTTGTTGATGTCGGCCCAAACGGCAGCCTGCGTCTTCGCTGCGGGTTCGGCCAGACCCGCTTCGCGAGTTACGTCTGTGAAGGTCCCATCACAGTTATTTCGCAGCAAGGATTTACGCACGGGAAATTCCCAGGCACCGCGCAGCACAAGGATATCCATGCATCCATCGTTGTTGTAATCCGCCTGGATCAAATTCAGCCCGCCCAATTGTTCTGAGAGACCAGCCTGCACGGAACGATCTGAAAATGTGCCGTCGCCATTGTTATGAAAAAATCTGAGTGGCTGGCAAACGTCATAACTGGACACCACCACATCGAGCAACCCATCATTTCCAAAGTCGTCCACGACCACTCCACCCGCCATGGAAGTAAAGCCCAAACCCGACTGGGGAGCCACATCCACAAACCGTCCCACATCTTCTTTCGAGGCAAAAACTGACGGCTCAATTCGGTATTGCTGCGGCACGCCAGCCGGATATCTGCCGATCGTCGTATAGGCGACATTGAGCAGCCATTTCACCTGAACCGCGTCCGGCCTGGCGGGAGAGATTTCCAGATACTTCGTGAAGAACTCTATAGCCTTCTCCGAATCATGGGTCTGCGCATAACAGGTGCCGGTCTTCGGCGGGAAAATGCAACGGTCAGTGGGATGGGTGTATGCGTCATTTTCCATTTCCGACTTGTGCAGATAAGCGACGCCGAGCACTTCCGTCAATTGTGGAATACCGGCTGGCACATCCGTCGCCGCTAACTTGTAAGCCTCTTCCCACTCCTTGACCGCCGGCTCCATGTTGCCTTCGTAAGCCTCGAGCTGCGCGAGCGCGTAGTGCGTCTGTATCGCGTCGAATGCGCCCTTGCGCGCCATGCCTGAGGCGTCCGCTAGCTGCCGCTGGAGTACCCGAATTCCGTCGGCGAGCGATTGTTTCCGGGCTGCGCAGACCTCTTGCAGGTCCTGTTCCCAGCCACTTGGCTTAGGATATTTCTGGAAGAGCATGTCGGCGAGAACTTGTCCCGCCACGTCAGCGGGATATTGCACGGCTCCCGCCGCGGCCAAATGAAGATCGCGATTCGGGCCCATTCCCTGGCCACTGGCGGCCTGCGACTGGGATGCGCGCTCCCCCGGTGGCGCCGCTTTGCTGCTCAGAAACTTCAGAATCACAAGGCCAGTGGGTACTTTGATCGCGTCGCTCGTTTCTCCCGACTTCAGTGACTGCAGCGCATCTCGCAATTCCGGGCGCAACGTTGCCGGATCAACGCCGCGAAAATAGCCTCCTTCCTTTGCGTTCGGATCGATGGATACCTCCTTCGCCAGCGCAGCAAAATCCTCTCCCTTTTTGAGACGCGCCAGCACTTGCTGGGCCTTCGCCGCGGTGTCAACCACGATGACCTGAAAATCAATCCTGACGGCCGAGGTTTCCTGCGAAAGGGCGGTACGAAACGCCAAGAACGAACACAAGAGGATTCCGCAGGCGAGGAGCGCAATCGCGTGTGATTTCCGGCCATTCATCTGAGCGTTCGGCACGCTAGCACGCCCATTTCGCACTGTCCATATGGTCTGGTTTAGAGAATTGGAAGGAAAGGCCGGTGACAGATGCGCTTTTGGTGACACATAGTACCCGCGGGACGATGCGTCTCCGCGCTACGATTCGACGAGGTTGTTCTGCAGCGCGTATCGCACTAGCTCGTTAGAGGTGTGGAGCCGGAGCTTCCGCATAATATTGGTGCGATGTGTCTCTGCGGTCTTGACGCTGATGTCCAACTCGGCCGCAATTTCTCTGTTGTTTTTACCCTGAGAGATCAGGTGAAGGATTTCGCGCTCTCTGGCAGTGATCTGTCCCTGGGTGCCGTTCGAATTATCTGACGCTGTCATTGGCGGATCATGTCTATTGGCCTGAGGCGACAACTAACCGACCTCCTGTTCATTCAGTTGGCGAAAATCGAAGCAATCGTCTCCAAAAGCGTCGAAAGAGGCGCCGACTTTACGGCGATGCCGTGAACGCCGATATGGGCCGCCTCCTCGCGAATCTGCTTTGACTCATGCATCGTGAAAACCAGCACTTTGGTCTGCGGTGCGGACTTCAATATCTGCCTGGCAGCCTCTGCTCCCCCCAAGCTCGGCATGCTGATGTCCAAAATCACGAGATCGGGCATTAGCTCGACCGTCTTTTCGATGGCCTCGCGACCATTCGCCGCCTCGCCGCAAACCTGCCAGCCAGCTGAGGCGAGAGCGGATCGCAACCCGCGCCGAACCGCTTCGTGATCGTCCGCGATCAAAATTTGACGCTTGCCGGTCTGCCGATTCGCCGTCGCTCTTCGCAGCGCGAGCCATGAAGGGCTCGAAGGCTCCTGCGAATCGGCAAAAACAACCCGGCACGTCGTCTGCTGGCCCGATAGAATCAAAGTTCCCACGGTAATTCGATCCCGAATCCAGGCGTCCGGAATATGCCCTCAGACACTCCGTCACTCCGTTCCGATCTTCAATACAACGTTTGCTGTAGGCTGAGGCGGTGCGAGGCTGTAAGCGTCCTGTCAAGACCAAAAGCAGGCCGACCACGCCTTCAGCATCAATGGGAGAAGACGCGTGGTGGTCAAAACGAATTTCTACGAAGCCAGGAGGAAGTTCCGAATCGACTTCAATGATGAAGGACCGAAATGGGACCGCTGACGAAGCGATTGCCTCGTTCGAAGAAACGAAGTTTTCGGTGGGTCTCCCGCGAGAGGCCGATGCGCGTCGTCACTCCAATAGCACCGACCGGCTGCGCTTCCGTCCCGAGCCAAAGCGGGCTCCGGGGGCCGCACATATCGACGCCATCGAGTTTTTTGTCGATCAGCAGAGCCGATGCAAGACGGCCCGGGCCGCGAGTGAGGTCGCGAAGATTTTTTGTGCCGCGATTTTTTTGCATCACCGCGACACCTTCGAAAGGATCGATCCCCCGCAGAAGGACGCCGCCGCCAATTTCATTCTCCTCGCTTGAAACATTCAGCATCCAAGCGCTCCCGTAGGCAAGATAGACGTACGCGTGCCCTCTTTCGAGAAAGAGCGAGTTGTTGGCACGCGTCCGCCCACGATAGGCATGACCGGTCACATCGCCGATGGGATATGCCTCGGTCTCGATGATTCGGCCGCTGAGGCGGACATGCGGCAATTCGCGAACGAGAGTTTTTCCCACCAAATATCGAGCCAGCTCCGCGGTATCAATCGGCAGGTCGGAGCGGCGCAGGTGGCGAACCCGATACGTACGATTTTCCTTTGGCGTGTCCACCAGCAGCGGAATATACAGGAAAGCAAGCTTGCGCAAGCGGAGAAACCGCCCGACGCGGTGGCGGTGGCCTCACTCCGCGCCCATCGGCCTGGCGTATACTGCGTGGCACATGACTCCCAATAAAGCACTCTTGCCGGTCCTTGCGGTTTTGCTGTTAGTCTCGGGCGAGCACAATTTCGCCGCTTACGCACAACAACCAAGCGGCCTTCAGATCTTCTCCATAGACGCTTCGGAACCGAGACCAGCGCAAGCTCCCCAATTCGGTGCGGCCTTGCTCGGGGGCGGAGGAGACGTCGACGAAGCTGCAAAATTCCTGTGCGATCATTCGCGTGGCGGCGAAATCGTCATCCTACGTGCCAGCGGAACCGATGCCTACAACCCTTATTTTCATCAGCTTTGCCCCAACAATTCAGTTACGACCTTGTTGACCACTTCCGCCGAGGGAGCCGCCGACTCGCGCGCCATCGAGCATGTGCGCAACGCTCACGTAATTTTCCTAGCGGGAGGCGACCAATCGAACTACGTGAAATTCTGGGTGGGCCCTCTGCAAAGAGAGATCAATAGCGCGATTGCCCGCGGCGTTCCGATTGGCGGAACGAGCGCAGGCCTCGCCGTCCTGGGTCAATTCGTTTTCTCCGCCCGAAACGATACCGTGACCAGCGCAGAGGCGTTGGCAAATCCGTTCGACGCGAAGGTGACGCTCGATCGCGACTTCATCAAGATTCCGGAACTCCACGGGATCATCACGGACAGCCACTTTTCGGCGCGCCAGCGGATGGGGCGCACGGTTGCGTTTCTCGCTCGCATCCTTCACGATCACTGGGCGAACTCCGCGCGGGCTATCGGGATCGATGAGGCCACAGCTGTTCTGGTCGAGTCAAACGGCCAGGCGATAGTCGCGGGCCAGGGAGCGGCATATTTTCTAGAATTGGCCGCTGCGTCCCAACAGTGTGCACCTGGAAAGCCGCTGACCGTCAAGAATGTTGCCGGGTATAAGCTCCCAGCCGGTCAGGATTCGAAATTTGATTTAAAAATATGGCGCGGTGCGGGCGGCTCCACCATCAAAATCGACGTGGTGAACGGAACAATGAACGTGCGATAGGCGATTCCTCGCAATCCTGGAAGAATTGCCCGCCAACGTAGGAGAAATGCAATGGACGCATGCCCACATGTAAAAGAAATCCGCAAAGTGACGCCGAGCTCGAAGGGATGCGAGGAATGCCTGAAAATGGGAGACACCTGGGTGCATTTGCGTTTGTGCCTCGAATGTGGGCATGTGGGGTGCTGCGACAGCTCAAAGAATAAGCATGCCACAAAGCACTTCCATGCGACCAAGCATGCCATCATGCAATCGTTCGAGCCCGGCGAGAACTGGCGCTGGTGCTACATCGACGAAATTGAGGTTTGACGCCACAGAGAGGCCAGGATGGCTGTAGGACAAGCTCTGACCCGCGATCAGGCGTGGCCGGCTCTACCGCTCGAGGAGTGGAAAGACACTCGCGACACACTGCAAATGTGGACGCAGGTTGTCGGGAAGATTCGGCTGGCCCTCTGTCCGCTCGTAAATCACTGGTGGGAGGTTCCGCTCTACGTGAGCGCGCGCGGTCTCGCAACCTCTGCAATTCCCTCCTCTCTCGGGCCTTTCGAATTGAACTTCGATTTTGTCGAGCACAAACTCGATATCCTCACGGCCTGGAGCCGCCCCATGACCGTGCGGCTGTATACACGCAGCGTTGCAGGCTTTTATCGCGAGCTCATGCAATCGCTCGAGACGCTTGGCATTCATGTGAAAATCTGGCCAGTCCCTCAGGAAGTACCGAACCCCATCCGCTTTGATCGCGACGTAACGCACGCCCGCTACGACCCGAATTATGCGAATCGCTTCTGGCGAATACTCGCCAGTGTGGACCCCGCGCTAAAGGAATTTCGAACACGCTTCGTCGGCAAAGTCAGCCCAGTGCATTTCTTCTGGGGAAGCTTTGACCTGGCGTTCACCATGTTTTCGGGACGGCGCGCGCCGGAGCGTGCTGGCGCCGACCGCGTGACTCGCGAAGCCTATTCACACGAGGTGATCAGCGTGGGATGGTGGCCGGGTAGCGGCGATATTGCAGAGCCAAGCTTCTACGCATATGCTGCGCCGGAGCCGACCGGATTTAAAGAAGCTCGATTGCTGCCGGAGAAGACTCAATACAATGCGAAGCAGGGCGAATTTCTGCTGAGCTACGACGAAGTCCGCCGCGCGATTGACCCCAAGGCCGCGATCCTCGATTTCGTGCGCACAGCCTATGAAGCTGGAGCGAACCTAGGTCAGTGGGATCGCGCCAGTCTGGAACGGTCCTACCCTTCCGCTCCGTCTCGATCTTAGTCTACGCAACCCAACGATGCTGTTCTGCACCGTGACTATGGTGCCCCTTCCTGTTTTTGGCGACGATAAATTGCTCTTGACATATTCCTATATGGGAATGTATCGTCGTTTCATGCCCAGAGCTACCACTACCTCCGACGCCTTCAACGCGGTGGCTGAACCACGTCGAAGGGAGATCCTCGACTATCTAGCTCGCGGCGAGCGCCCTGTGGGCGACATTGTGGTGACGCTTCACCTCGAACAACCGTCTGTATCGAAGCATCTCAAGGTGCTGCGAGAAGTCGGTCTGGTGGAGGCGCGGCGCGAGGGGCGGCACATGCTCTATCGGACTAATGCGGAAGCGATTCGTCCCCTTCACGACTGGACAAAAACTTTCGAGCGCTTCTGGACACACCAGCTGAACCGCGTTAAGGAGCGCGCCGAAGCTCGAGCCGGCGAGACGAAAGCCGGCGAAAATTCGGAATAAAGGAGACAGAAATGGCGTCAGCTGAAATGGCTTCAACAGGCATCGCTTTTGAGAACCTCACTCTGAACATCACACAGGAGATTCACGTCCGCGCCTCGGTGGAGCAAACCTTTCAGGCGCTCCTTGAACAGCTTGAAGACAACGATACGCCCGAAGGAAAAGCGCTGCCGATGAAGCTCGAAGCCTGGCCGGGCGGAAGGTGGTACCGCGACCTAGGCAATGGCGATGGACATCTGTGGGCCCACGTCCAAGCGATCAAGCGGCCAACGCTGCTTGAATTTGTGGGGCCGCTGTTTATGTCTTTTGCAGTGAGCTCGAACATCCAGTACCGATTGGCCGAGCACGACGGCGGTACGATCATCAAGTTCCACCACAAGGCTTTCGGAATGATTCCTGATGACCTACGGCGAGGTGTCGGACAGGGCTGGACCCACATTCATGGCCGGGTGTTGGCGCGCGCAGAAAAGAAGGCCGGATTCTGAGGGTACTTCAATGTGTCCTGTATGTGTAGGAGCGGCAGCGTGGGTTATCAGCAGTGCCCTGACTGGAAGCGGCGCGGCCCTTATCAGCGTGCGCAGCTTCCGTCAAAAGCGGGATTCGAAAGCACCCGCGGCCCAGTATGGAGGAAAACAAAGGAGACACGATCATGGCAAGCGTAACAACGAAGCAGGAAGCACACAAAGTGGTAACGCCGAATGAATGGGTGGCGGCGCGAAAAGAACTCCTGAAGAAAGAGAAAGAGTTTACAAAGCTGCGCGACGAATTGAGCCGCCAGCGACGGGAACTGCCGTGGGAAAAGGTTGAAAAGCCATATGTCTTCCAGTCTCCGAAAGGAAAGGAGACCCTGTCGGATCTGTTCGATGGTCGCAGCCAACTCGTCGTGTACCACTTCATGCTGGGTCCCGGCTGGAAGGAAGGCTGCAAGAGCTGCTCCTACCTCGGGGACCATTTCGACGGAGCGGCGATTCACCTGGCGCATCGCGACACCACACTCACGGCGATTTCGCGAGCGACCTTGCCGGAAATCGAAGCCTTCAAGAAACGCATGGGTTGGAAATTCAAGTGGGCGTCTTCTAGCGCGACCGATTTTAACTTTGATTATCAGGTTTCGTCTCCGAAAGACGAAGCCGCCACGGGCAAGGTGTACTACAACTACGAGATGATCGAGTTTCCGGTCGAAGAAAGGCCGGGACTGAGCGTCTTCTATAAAGACGCTGCCGGCGACGTCTTTCACACGTATTCGACATACGCGCGCGGCCTCGACATTCTCTTGGGCGCCTACAACTTTCTCGATATGACGCCCAAGGGTCGCAACGAGGACGGGCTCGCGTTTTCGATGGCCTGGGTGCGTCACCACGACAAATATGACGACGGATACATAGTCGATCCGAAACAGGGGTATGTGCCACCGGCAAAGTCGGACACTTCTTGCCACTAGAACGATTTCGTATGTGGAACGACAAAGGGAGACTGCGATGATCAAAACGTTGGAGCCTATGGTGAAAGAGCTTCATGAGGAGGCGGCCACAACCAGGCGGGTGCTCGAGCGCGTTCCAGCCGACAAACTTTCCTGGCGTCCGCATCCGAAATCGATGGCGCTCGGGCAGCTTGCTATCCACATTGCGAATATTCCTGCGAATGCAACGAGAATCACGCTGATGGACGAGTTCGATGTGTCGCAGGCCAACTTCGAGCCGCCGATACCGAAGAGTCGCGAAGAAATCCTTTCCACATTCGAGCAGGCCTTGCGGACGGCAGAGGAAGCGCTAAATGGCGTAACGGAAGACCGCGCCAATGGCAGTTGGCGAATCGTGGCAAAAGGAAAAGAACTATTCAGCAGGCCGCGGCTCAGCGCTCTGAGGACAATTATGCTGAACCACTGGTATCACCATCGCGGGCAGCTTTCGGTCTACCTCCGGTTGCTCGATGTGCCGGTGCCGGTGATTTACGGTCGTAGTGCCGACGAGAGTCCGTTCGCGTGACCCAACCTGAAGACAGCGGCTAAAGCATCCAGCCGCCGCTGACGTTTAGCACTTGGCCTGTTATGTAGTCGGCGGATTCCGAAGCGAAGAATTTCACAGCAGCGGAAACGTCCTCGGCCGATGGCGGGCGGCCGATGGGAAAGCGTGAATCGCGCATGCGGCGTGCTTCGTCGATCGTCAGATCCTTCTCATCGATGTTCGATGGATTGATGACGTTTACTGTGATCCCGTGCTTCGCCTCTTCGACCGCCAGAGAACGCGAAAAGGCGACGACGGCGGCCTTCGAAGCTGCGTAAGCCGAAATGGTAGCCTGTCCGAACGCGCGTTCGGCTCCCACGGCGCCGAGATTGATAATCCTTCCCCAACGTTGGCGCCGCATCGCAGGCAGCACAGCTTTGCTGGTATAAAAAACGCTCAGCAAGTTTGACTTCAGAATCGCTTCCCACTCGCCAATCGCGGTTTCAATCACCGGTTTCCAGTTAAATTCGCCGACGTTGTTGACGAGCACGTCGATGCGCCCAAATCGATCGAGCACATGGCTGACCAGCGATTCGACTATTTCCGCATTCGTCGCGTCGGCTTCAATACATAAGCATTCCGCGCCCTGGGTCTGCAACTGGCGCAGCGTGTTTTGTGCCGCACTCTTGTTTGAACGGTAGGAAATCGCGATGCGCGCGCCTTCGCGAGCCAAGCCGAATGCGATTCCCTTGCCGATTCCCCGACTGCCGCCGGTAATTAGGACTGCACGGTCGCGCAGCGACACCCTTCAAGACTCCTTTGCGACACGACAGTATAGGAGAAAAATTACATTTTGCGATTTTTGAATTTCAGCACCAAACGAATCGCCAAGACAAGCAGCGGCTCGACCCAGACAACGGTGCGTCCGCAGATTAGCTCATGTGCGCGACCACCACCGTGATGTCGTCCGCCTGTTCCGGCGTGCCGGCCCACTGCTCAGCGGCGGCGATCAAGTCGGCGGCCAAGTTCTGCGCGTTGGCAGTGCGATGGCGGACGATTTCATCGCGCAGCCGCTGCATCCCGAACTCCTCGCCGTACACGTTTTCCGCCTCCGTAAGACCATCGCTGAAGGCCACGAGAACGCTACCGGGAGCGACCTTGATCGTGCCCTGAGAATATGACGCGTCCTCAAAAAGCCCAACCACAGTACCCCCTTCATCGAGTTGCTGAACCTTTCCATCGCTCACGAAGAACGGCGCCAGATGGCCTGCATTGGTGTATGTGAGCGTGTGCGATTCCGTGTCGTAGACGGCGTAGAAGAAAGTCGCATAGCGGTCGTCCGAAGTGTTCTTGAAAAGATGAGTGTTGAGCCGCTCGACCAGTCCAGCTGTCCCGTTGTGCCCGTCCAGTGACGCCATGCTGCGCAGCGCCGCCTGCAGGCTGGCCATCAAAAGCGCCGCGAAAATTCCTTTGCCGCTGATGTCGGCCACGGCGATGCCCACGCGTGTTGGACTCAGGCTGATGAAATCGTAATAATCGCCGCTCACCGACCTGGCGGCTCGGCACATCGCCGCCACCTGGAGGCCCGGAATCGACGGCAGCGCGCGAGGGAAGAGTTGCTCTTGCACTTCGCGCGCTATGGAGATTTCGTGCTCGAGACGCTGGCGTTGGCGTTGCTCAGCGATCAAGTCCGATACCGAAGTGGTCATCTCGTTGAATGAATCGCCGAGCGAGCCGAGCTGATCGCGCTTCTGGACGCGAACGCGGTAACTGAAATCCCCGCGGCGGACGTGTTGCGTCGCCTCATACAGATCCCCTACCGCGCGCGTGATTGTGCGGGTCAGAACCACGCCCGTCACCAAAGCAGCGATCTCCAGAACAAGAAAAACTACCGCTGCCAGCAGCAGCACATTGATGAGTAGCGGACCTACAGCACCGACGGAACTAAACAGCTGCCGGTTGATCGCCATCGGCCGCAGCCAAAAAGAGGCCAAGACAGGCGAAGCCGCACCAGGTGAACCTGCCTTATCATCGGCCTGTGCGGCTTCAAAAGTGGATACTCCGTTGACGCGCATATCCAACCAGTTCGATCGCGCTCCGAGCGCCCGCGTGCGGCTGGCAATCAGTTCGCCTGGCGCGTAGAAAGTGCCGTTTATCTCAAGCCCCGGTCCGTGAGGCGACGCCTTTAGTAAGCTGAGCTGGATTGGACCTAGTTCCGACGTAAGTCCGTCCAGCAATGCAGGAGTGACCGGTACCGCTGCAAGAATGCAGATTTGGCCGTTGGAAGTCGTGCGGATTTCGGCCGTCGCCAGCCAGAGTTTGTCCTGAAATTCAACAAGACCTGAGAATCGCCGGCCACCAGGGCCTACGAGCCGCCGGCCTTGATTGGTAAAAACTTGTAAATCCGGCCACACCGCGCGCTCCGCGCCAATAATCTCTGCCACGGCGGGCCGCGCGAGGATTGCGTCGTTCGGTGCTGCTCCTTTCATCATCTCGGCCTGTATGGCGTCCGACACAGCGTCCGTATCCGCAGCAATCGTGCTGATGCGCTCGTCAAGACCGTCGCGAAGCAAGTGAGCGCCAAGCTGGAGGTAGAACAGATAGACGCCGATACCCGCCATCGCAAGCAGCAGCACGACCGGCACAACGGCAATGAACAGGTAGGCAACGACCAGGCGATTGCGCAATCGCCAAAGGAGGCTCGTGCGAACCCACGGCAACAGTCGAATCGCAAAGTAAACCGCAGCCAGGAACGTGAAGAAGCCCAGGAACGACGTGAATGGGAGGGGACCTCTGAAAGCGCCCACCAGTTTTAGGGTGACGTACAGGATTACGATTGCGAACGCGACAGAGTCCACCGGCGAAAGACGCCGCAGGAAGACCCCAAAACGACGTAGAGAAATTTGCTTCATGGACGATGGGTCGCTGCATCGGAAAATGCGTGCAGCTTCCGCTGATCCGCCGTCCTACGTAACCATTCGGCGGAACACTAGATTATTTCACGGAAACAACCTCGCGGGATGCATTCCGAACCTTGCTATGCGAGCGCCCGTAGAAGACGTAGACGATCAGTCCGATGGCGAGCCAGATCAGCAAGCGATACCAAGTCTTTGCGGGGAGGCTTGCCATCGCCGCCAATGCGCTGAGGATTCCGAGGATCGGCACCAGTGGGACCAGAGGCGTCTTGAATGGACGCGGAAGGTCTGGCCTCTTGCGGCGCAAGATCCACACTCCCGCGCAGACGATCACGAAGGCAAGCAGGGTCCCTATGTTGACAAGGACGGCGAGATCACCAATCGGAATCAGGGATGCAAAAAACGCAACGCACACTCCGACAACGATCGACGAAATCCACGGTGTCCGGAAGCGGGGATGAATAGCTCCGGCCCACTTTGGTAAGAGTCCGTCCCGAGACATCGAGTAGAAAACGCGCGACTGGCCCAGCAGCATGACGAGCATCACGCTTCCAAGGCCTGCGATCGCCCCCAACTTCACCAAGAAACTGCCCCAACTTACGCCCGTCGCATCGATTCCTATGGCCACCGGAGCGGCCACGTTCAGTTCAGTGTAAGGAACCACAGCCGTGAGAAGCCCGGAAACCAAAATGTACAAGATCGTGCAGATTACTAGGGAGCCGATGATGCCGATCGGCATGTCTTTCTGTGGATTTTTGGCTTCCTGGGCGGCCGTCGAAACAGCATCGAAGCCAATATAGGCGAAGAAAATTACCGCGGCTCCGCGAGCTATTCCTGACCATCCAAAGTTGCCGAACTGGCCCGTATTGGGCGGTACGAACGGGTGCCAGTTGGCGCTCGCCAGACTCGGATTTCGCAGCACGAACATGCCGACAATGCCGATAAACACCAAAACGATTGCGACTTTGATGATCACGATTGCGGAGTTGAAGTTGGCTGATTCTTTGATGCCAACCACCAGCACGACAGTGACGAATGCGATTGCCAGGAACGCTACGAGATTGAAGACTCCCGTCGCGTGGGGCAACGATGCAGGATCCACGCCTGCGGTCTTGAGAGCCATGGTGAGAGTATCAAGGGCCGCCCAGTGACCCTTATAGAAAACCATTTCGGTTCCAGGAGTTGTGATCCATTTGGGGTTGATGAAAATACCGCGATCTTCCAGGAAGCTAACGAAATAGCCACTCCAGCCCGACGCAACGGTTGCGGCACCGAAGGCATATTCGAGAATCAAGTCCCAGCCGATGATCCAAGCAATAATCTCTCCCAAGGTGGCGTAACCGTAGGTGTAAGCGGAGCCGGCAATCGGAATCAGGGACGCAAACTCTGCATAGCACAGCCCTGCGAACGCGCAAATGATGCCTGACAGAATGAAAGAGACTACGATGGCCGGCCCCGCGCTTTGCGCCGCCGCTTGACCGGTGAGCACGAAAATTCCTGCGCCAATAATTGCGCCGATGCCCAGCGTGATCAGGTTGACAGGGCCGAGAGCGCGACGCAGGCTGCCTTCCCCACTCTCCTTTGCTTCCTCCATGATTACGTTCAACGGTTTCGTGGCAAACAGCGAACTCGCCATTCGTGCCTCCAAATTTGGTTCGTCCGACTTCGCGGACGATTCCCATCAAACTGTCGCGTTCTGGGACTTGCGCCGACCGTGCTCCCGTGGCTCAGTACACTCCGAGTGTGGCACGCAATAAGCACGCACCGCTAGCGCGTCCGAGCCGCGATCTCTAGGTATTGGCGCGCGCGGTCACCCGGATTCCTTGCGCCCAGAAGATCACGAATCACCGCGACGCAATCCGCCCCCGCCCGAAACACATCTGCGGCAGACTCTATAGTGATTCCACCGATGGCGACAAGCGGTTTTCGCGTTTCCTGCCGCGCCAGCCGCAAGAAATCAATTCCTACAACAGGATCGGGATTCTCTTTTGTCACTGTCGGGAAGATTGGTCCCACTGCGATATAGTCTGCTGAAGTTCGGGCAGCGTCGCGCAGTTGCTCAAGATTATGTGTCGAAATACCCACCCACCGGGCATTGCCGCAGATCGCGCGTGCGGCTTCCACCGGCAAGTCGTGCTGGCCTACATGGACGCCGCCGGCACCAACCATCGCGGCGATGTCCGGTCGGTCGTTGACGATGACTCGGACGGAACTCCCCGCCACCTTTCCCTTTTCCAGGAGCTCTTTTGCCTCGAAGTAGAGCTCGCGCGCGGAGCCTCGCTTCCGGCGTAACTGCATCAACGTCACGCCCGCTCGAGCCAGGTCGGCTGCGAGGCCGGGCAACGGCTCGATCACTATATCGGGATCGAGAATGGCGTACAGCGGGGGGAACAATCGTTGGCCTCGGCTACTTTGCCGCGACTGCAGTCCGGGTATCCAGAAAGTGCGTGTCGAACTTACCCTTGATGAAATCGGGATCGACCAAAATTCGCTTGTGCAACGGAATCGTGGTTTTGATTCCCTCTACAACGAATCCGTCCAGACCTCGATGCATGCGCGCGATGGCTTCCGCCCGATCATGTCCGTGAGCAATCAATTTGGCAATTAGCGAATCGTAATACGGAGGAATTACCGCATCCGCGTAAGCAGCCGTGTCCACGCGAATGCCGGGCCCACCGGGCACGCGAAATGCCGTGATCCGGCCTGCCGAGGGCGTGAACGTATCGGGATCTTCGGCATTGATACGGCACTCCATCGCATGGCCACGGAACTGAACATCGCCCACCACATCCTTCAATTTTTCGCCGGCAGCTAATCGAATCTGCGATTTCACCAGGTCGACACCCGTAACCATCTCCGTCACCGGATGTTCCACTTGAATCCTTGCGTTCATCTCGATGAAATACATCGCGCCTGACTCATCGCGCAGAAACTCGACTGTGCCGGCGCTTGAATACTTGATTTTTTTCAAAGCATCCACTACTTGCTTGCCGATTCGCTGGCGCGTGGCGTCATCCAGAACCGTCGATGGCGACTCCTCTAAAACTTTCTGGTGACGCCGTTGAAGCGAGCACTCGCGCTCGCCCAGGTGGATAACCGTTCCGTGTTTATCTCCCAGCACCTGAAATTCAATGTGCCGGGGACGCTCAATCAGTTTCTCGAAGTACACGTTGGGTGAGCCAAAAGCCTGCTCGGCCTCGGCGCGCGCCGTTTGGAACGCTGGAATCAGCTCCGATGTCTTGCGCACGATCCTCATTCCGCGTCCGCCACCGCCTTCGGCGGCCTTGATCATTACCGGTAGTCCGATCTGCGACGCCACCTCGCGCGCAGCGTCCTCGTCTCCCACTACCCCGGCACTGCCTGGAATGATCGGCAAACCTGCTGCAGCCATCTCCTTGCGGGCCTGGTCTTTTTCGCCCATCAACCGGATAGCGTGAGGCGTTGGACCAATAAATGTGATGTGGGACGCCTCACACACCTCGGCGAAGTTCGCGTTCTCGGAAAGGAAGCCGTAGCCCGGATGAATCGCATCCACGTTGGCGATTTCAGCGGCGCTGATCACTTGCGGAATATTCAGATAGCTTTCTGACGAGCGAGGCGGTCCGATACAGATAGCCTCGTCGGCAAAACGCACGTGCAAGGAATTTCGGTCCGCCTCCGAATAGATGGCGACTGTCGGTACGCCCAGTTCCCGGCAAGCGCTCAGAATTCGAAGGGCGATTTCGCCACGGTTGGCGATCAGAATTTTTCGGAACATTTGGCCTGTGAAGAGATCATCGAAGGCAAATCTACTTCTTGCGATGCGGGTGAATGCCGAACAGCGGCTCGCCGTATTCCACCGGATGACCGTTTTCGACGAAGATCCGCACCACGTCGCCAGCCACATCCGTCTCGATTTCGTTCATCAGTTTCATGGCTTCAATGATGCACAGAACCTGCCCTGCGTCTACATGCGACCCCACCGTGACAAACGGAGCGGCACCCGGATTTGCCGAGGCATAAAACGTCCCCACGATCGGAGATTTCACGACATGGATATCGTCGGAGCGAGACGTCTCGACCGGCACCTCTTTTTCTTTGGCAGCCGCAGGCGAGGGCGTGCCTGGAGATGCGGATTGCGGCGCAGCAATCAAAATTTCCGAAGTTGGCAAGGACCGGAAGGACCCTTGGGCGACCGTCGAGGGTTTTTTCAGCCGAATTCGCAGGCCGTTGTGCTCGTATTCGAACTCTTCCAGGCCGTGCTTCTCCATAAAACCGAGCACCCGCTCGATTTCGGTCAAGTCAACGCCTGTGGTCCGCGTTTCGGAACTAGAGTGGTTCTTGGGGGCTTTGGGCATTTATAGTTCGAGAAGTTCCCGTGAAGCGGTGGTCAAATCACGTCCACCCGTCGAAGTGACCACAACGTCGTCTTCGATTCTGATTCCGCCGAAGCCCTCGACGTAAACTCCGGGTTCGACCGTTACAACCATTCCCTCTTCTAGAATAGCCCGCTCGCCCTTCCCCAACCGCGGCGCCTCGTGCACTTCCAAACCCAGCCCATGGCCTGTGCTGTGCGTAAAGAAACCCGCCAGACCACTTTTTCTCAGGACCTCTCGGGCTGCTGAATCGGGAGTTGCTGCTTCCACGCCCGGCCGAATCGTATTCTTCGCCGCTTCTTGAGCTTCCAACACGGCGCGATACATTCGCCGAACTTTCCGAGAGCACCGTCCCAGGAAGACGGTTCGAGTCATGTCGCTGCAATAGTCGCGGAGTATAACACCCTGGTCCAGCACGACCAATTCGTTTTTCTTGAGCAGTTTGGATGTAGGGCGGGCATGAGCCCATGCGGATCGCGCGCCGGCGGCCACGATTGTCTCGAATGAGGGTCCGGAGGCTCCCAGGCGCTTCATGCGGTATTCAATTTCCGCCGCAACGTCTAATTCAGCCAAGCCCGGACGAATCAGCGGAACCACATCCGAAAACACTTCGCTGATTGCTGCGGCCGCTTGCCTCATCCGGGCGAGTTCGTCCGTGTCCTTTACTGCCCGGAGGCGTTCTACTGCTCCTGTAGCATTCACCCAGCGAATGTGGCCCTTTGCAGCAGCTTCTATCGCCGCTTGCTGGGCAACCGTCATTTGCGCAGGGGAATAGGCGGCCAGCACGGTCCGGCGACGACGTCGCCTCGCAATTGCCTCGCCTGCCGCACGGAAGAGGCCATGTTGAACCGTTTCAACTCGCACGCCCGAGACTTCCTGGCGCGCCTGGAAGGTGTAGCGCCCGTCGATGAGAAGCGTGGCATCACCAGGTCGTACAAGCAGCACACCTGCACTGCCGGTGAAGCCGGTAAGATAAAGGATGTTAGGCAGATGCGTGACAAGCAGAACGTCGGCCCGCCACTCTGAAAAGGAAAGCCGGAGCTGATCGAGTCGGCCCCGGCTTGGACTTTCAATCTTCGATTTCGCTGACGGATTAACCGACGCAGCCTCGAACAGCCAGCGTCAAGTTAGTTCGGCAGCACACGCGGCGTCAAGAAGAACAGCAGTTCCTGAGCCGAGGAGCTGACCGTCGTATGTTTGAACAGGTTCCCGATGACGGGCAAGCTGCCCACCACCGGCACTTGCTGGATGTCCGTTCTCTGCTGGGTGACGATGATACCGCCGACGACCACCGTCGCTCCGTCGTTCACAGTCACGCGCGTCTGGGTAGCCTGCGTGTCGATTGCAGGGATGCCCTGAACGCGGGGAATGGACTGGTCAATCTGATCGTTCTCCACGGTCACGTCCATATAAATCGTCCCTTCAGCCGTGATTTGCGGAGTAACGTCCAGTTCCAGGACGGCGTCGACGAACTGCACCGAAACAGTGTTGTTCACGATCGTCTGCACGGGAATCTTCGTACCTTGCTTGACGGTCGCCTTCTCGTTGTTTTGTGTGATCACCTTCGGCTTGGAGAGCAGTTTGCCCACGCCCTTCTCTTCCAGGGCATTGATCACTGCGTCTAGAGCATAGTTGCCGGCTGCCCAGACGAAGCCCACGCCACTCGTCGGCGCGCTGGCGCCAAGGTTCGTAAGCAAGGGGATCGTGGATCCCGAAGTAGCTGAGCCACCGCTCCCCTGGTGATAGGGCGGACTCGGAGTGAATGTGGTTTCCGACTGACCCACACTACCCGTTCCTCCGAAACCCGTATGGCCCTGAGCTCCCGAGAATCCCAGTATGGCGCCAATTTCGCGGTCGAATGACCGGTTCGCCGCAACGACGCGCGCTTCGATCTCCACCTGACGCGACTTGCGGTCCAGTTGGCGAAGCAGGTTGTCCATCACAGGCAGCACCGTGGGAACGTCGCGGATGATCAAAGTATTCGACCGCGCATCGGCAAGAATGTCGCCGCGCGATGAGAGGAACTTCTTCAGCACCGCGGCCATATCCGTGGCCTTCGCATAGCTCAGCACACGGGTGGTGGTGACCACGTCGGCGGCCTCAGCCTGCGCCTTGATCAGGTCGCGGGTCTGCTCCGCTTCCTTCTTCATCGTTTCTTTGGTCGCGATGCGCAGGACGTTGCCGTCCAGCTGCTTTTCGAGATCATTGTTGTGGAGGACGATGTCGAGGGCCTGATCCCACGGCACATCGTCAAGCACGATCGTGAGCGTTCCTTTGACAGCCGGATCGACCACGACGTTCAAGCCGCTGATCTCGTGGATCAACCTGAAGAAATCGCGCAGATCCACGTCCTTCAAGTTCACAGAAATTGGCTCGCCCGAGTACCGCGAGGCTGAAGGAGCCGGTGTTTGTGCTTCTGACCGGGGCATCGGCATTGCCATCGCCGGAGCTGCAGGCGCCGCAGTAGCCGAAGCGGTAGTTGACGGTGCTGATGAGGCCGGAGTCGTAGAGGGCGGCTCTGGCGCGGCAACAGCGGGACTCGTTGGCGCAGCCGTCGTCGCCGTGCTGGACGCTGCCGCAGCTTGTGTGGCGAGTTGCGTGGCAGCGGCGCCCTCCTGTTGCTGGTTCGAAATCTGACTTGCGAGCCCCTTTGCATTTTCTGTGAAACCGGCCGGCAGAGTGTCCGTGGGGGCCGGGATCGGAGCTTCGGCGGCTATGCTTACGGGCCCAGATGGCGCTTTTGGAGCCTCCACCTGGGTGGTCACCAAGTTGGCAGGCGTTTCTATCGGCGCTGCTTTTACTCCGCCCGTCGCAGGCGCAAACGCCACGCTGACATCGTTGCCCTTGGCGCTGATGTTGTAGCGGGCTGGCGTGCGCAGGTCGATCACCACTCGCGATACTTCAGGCGTAAACTGCGCCAGCCTGATTTCCCGCACCGGATCAAGATTGCTGGCAATGTGCTTGGTCGAAGTCTTCAGGTGCGCAGCCTGAAAATCCAGGACCAGCCTGTCCGGATTTTGAAGGCGTGTCGCGTGGTAGTTCAGCGGGCCGGAGCCGAGGACGTTCACTTCCGTCGTCTCGCCCGCCTGCGACAGGGTCACTTGCTGTATCGCCATCGACTGAATGCTGGCGATCGGCGCGGGCGCATCGGACGATTTCGCGGCAATCTGTTTCATGCTCGCACCGGACTCCTCTGAACCGGCTGCGCGCGCAACGAACAAAATGAGGTCCTGCGAATCGGTTCTTTCGAGACGCGGCTCGAGCCCTTGGCTGAGGAGCACCTCCACTCGAACGATCGACCTCCCGGCCACCGAGTAGCTGATTTCACGGTAGCCCTTGACTAGGTCTGAGTTGACCACGCGATCTCCCACTGGATCGGCGGACGAAACACCGCTCAGATCGAGCACATAGAGGTTCGCGCTCGGGCGAAACGTGGTGTATTCGAATGGACCGTTCGCTTCGGCTTCCAGGCGAACGCCTCCATCCTTCACCACTGCCTTCACGTGCACCACCGGCGCGTCGCTCGCCGACAGCGTTCCAATCATCCCAAACAAGCCTGCCGCGACCAGTGCCGCAAGCCCGCACCCCCGCCACATGATCCTCATTGCTGCTCTCCTGCACTCGGATAGATTCGCTTGGTCACCAACCGCTCGACCGCTTTCCCGAACGCATCTTTTGAATTTTCCTTGAACGTAACGCCGTCGAGACCGATCTTCTCCACGTCCCCGTCATAGAGGTGATCGCCCTCGCGCACGAAGTACACGCGCTGCTCTGGATTCGAAACGACTGCAATCATTCCTACTGGAGCTTTCACGGTTCCGTCCACGCGCACCGAGGAAATCACCAGGCCGGCCTTGCCAGGAGGCAAATGCTCGGCCGATCCGCCTTCCTTCGCCTCACTGACCAACGGAAGAAAGGGATCTCGCTTGGCCACAATTGGCTCAGACTTGTCAGTCGCGGCCGCAGTATCAGCCGGCGCCCCCACCGGAGCGCTGACGTCCGCAGCGGGCTTGGGAGCTGCAGGCTTTGCCGCTTTCGACGCCTTGGCCGCCTTCACTTGTGCCCCTGCCTTCTGAGCTGGTTTCTGCGCCGGTTGATTCTGGGCGGCCGGTTGGCTCTGAGCTCCAACAGCCGACGCCACGCACAGCGCGAGCGCCATTACCACCGGGCTTGCGAATCTCTTTCCAAGTTTCATAGTCTTCGCCTTACTTCTTCGCCGATGTCGGCGTAGGCGTCGCTGCTGCCGGCGTATCGGCTTTCGTAAAGAACGTTGTGATTGTCAGTGTCCCGGTCACAGAGGTGCCGGGCGCGAGATGATATTTCCCCGAATTTACGGTGTTGCTGAAGATGCTTCCCAGCTTCAGGTCCCCTACGTTGATGATTCGTGAAAGGCGCCCTAACTGGGCGAAAAAGTCGAGAACCGCAAAGTAAGGTCCGTCCGCTTCGATTTCGAACGGCATCTCGAAGTAGTACTGTTTGCTCACCACCGGCTTTGCAGTCAGGTGCCGGATCGATACGCCCGAACTCACGGCCGCGCGCTGCACCATCAACATGAACTCGTCGGCTTTCTTGTCTTCGGGAACGATCGTCTGCAGGGTTGCGAGCTGTTTCTGCAGCGCGTCCATATCCGATTGCAATTCCGCGCGTCGCTGTCGGTACAGCCGCAGCTTCGCCACGTCCTGCTCGAGTGGCTTCAGGTCAGCTTGCGCATTTTCGAGGTCGGTTCGAACGCCACGGACCGGTGACCCGGGCACAAAAAAGCCCGCTACCACCATCACCAAGGCCAGGGCCACATAGAAGAGCGCTTGGAGCGGCCAGGGCCAATCTTTGAAGCTGGTTCCCATGGTTTAGCTCCTCCCCTTCGCTGGCGCTGGCGGCGGCTGCGTGGCGCCTGTGGGCTGCGGCTTTGCAGGCGTGGTTGGCGTTGCCGCATTGCTCGGTGCCGGCGCGGTCACGACGGCTGCCGTCATCTTGAAATCAAATGTTTGCGCGCTCTTCACCAGATCGTCTTCTTTGGCTTCGGTGATTTCCACCTTATCGAAATAGCCCGAGCGTTTGAGTTGGGTGATGAAATTCGCCACGGAATTAATGGATCCGGCTTCTCCTTCAAGATTCAGGGCATCTTGCTTGCGCTCGAGAGTGGTCAGCCAGAGGTTGTCAACCCGCACCACCGTGTTTGCCACCATCTGCAGCAGTTCCTGGCCGCCAGTTCGGTTTCTCTGCAACGTTTCGATGACGTCGATCCGCTGCTGAAGAACCGCCTTCTGCCGTTCGTACTGCTCGACTTCGCTCTTGATCTGCTCCAGGCTCGCCTTTTCGGCGCGCAACTGCGAAATCTTGGCGTTCACTTGGTCCAGCTCGCGCTTCTGTTGGAAGTAGGTCACTCCCAGGACGACCACCGCGAGGCCAATGGCCGCCACAAGGAAAATGATCTGCACGGTCGCCTCGAGCGGCACCGACTTCTTTGTTGCCTTTGGACGAGATTGACCGAGTAAGTTGATCCGAATCATGGGGTGTCAAAGCTCCTCAGCGCCAAGCCAACCGCGATAGCCAAGCGCGGCGCCAGATCGCGAAGCTGACTTTCGTCATGGCGCCCGGGATTAATCGAAACTTTCCGGAAGGGATACAACTCCTCCACCGGCATCGCGAATTCTTCTTTCAAGAGGTCGATCAGTCCTGGAACTCGCGCCGTACCGCCGGCAACGTAGATTCGGCGGATGTTTTCGCCGCTCGCGGTCGCTCGGAAGAAGTCGAACGTCTTCTGGATTTCAAGGATCAGAATGTCCGAAACTGATCGCAGAATCGCGGTGCGCTGTTCTTCGCTGACTCCCGCGAGTGTGCCGCCCATTTTTAACTTCTCGGCATCTTCAAAGCTCAGATCCAATTCCTTCTGCAGCGCGTCCGTATACTGGTTCCCGCCCACCGAAACGTCGCGCGTGAAGAGCGGCGTCCAGCCGCGAACTATGTTGATGTTCATCACGCTCGCGCCCACATTCAACAGCGCCACAACCTGTGACGGATCCAGTTCGTAATTCATCTCGAAGCTGTTCTGCAGCGCGAATGCGTCGATATCCACCACCATCGGCGCTTTCCCTGCCTGCGCCAGCACGTTCGTGTGATTCAGAATCTTGTCTTTCTTCACTGCCACAAGGAGCACGTCCATTTGGTTCTCTGTGGCTTCGAGCAACTGATGGCTCAGGTTCACATCGGCGATATCAAATGGGATATGCTGGCTGGCTTCGGCTTGCACTCTGTCGAACAGCTCTTCCTCGGTCATCAATGGCATGCTCACTCGCTTCACGATTACCGAATGCCCCGAAACCGAAGTTGCCACGTCTTTCGTCTTGATCTTCTGTCCGTCGAATATCGAAATTATTTTCTCAGCCACTGACGGAGCGTCCATGATCGCCCCGTCCACGACCGTATCCTGAGCCAACGGCTCGAGGCCGAAACTCACCAACTCGAAGCCGTTCTTGGTTTTCTTGAGTTCGACTGCCTTGACGGAGCTTGAACCGATATCAAGGCCGATCAGTGACTTCGTTTTCCCCAAATTGAACATCGCGCGGCCTCACTCCCATTCCGCCTCGCTTCACAAGGCGGCCCACAACTTGCTCCCAGTTTGAATCCCCCAACCACGGCCAGAAGGCGCCCTGAACCGTTCCTTCCCTCTAACCGCACAAAATCTGTTCCAGGTGCAATGCACCGATTTCCGAAATGGCCCGTACTCTTTGCTTTCACCGTTTATTACATCCGCAACACGGGGTGTCAACAAACGTTGTCCCAGTGTGTGCTGTTTATAAAACCCAGTACTTCGGGACAGGAATTCGCAAAGTACAGGTAAAAGTACAGGTGCTAAAGGGTTTCGGGCGGTCGCAAAATGCGACAGCCGGTGCGGGAACTTCCCTCCGGTCATAATTGGGCCACGATAGAAAGGTGAACCAAATTCGCTTCGGAGCACCTTCGCGTTAACCGGATGTACAACGAAAATGAAGGAAAGGAAGCCGGGAGACCGCCCTAGTGCAGCCCAACTGACCCACGAACGGCATCGATCAGCTTGGCCGAGTCGTATCCGATCCCGTTCTTGAAAACGATTTCTACCTTTTCTATATCCGCGATGTTCCGTGAGGGGTCCCCGTGAATCACCACGAGGTCGGCAGCCTTGCCGGGCGCAATCGTTCCAAGGCGATCCGCTTCGCCCAGAAACTGTGCCCCGTTGTAACTGTAGATACGCAGCGCTTCGATGGGTGTGAAGCCGGCTTCAACGAGCAGTTCCGCTTCGCGCTGATCCCCGAAGCCAGCCAGGATACCTCCTCCACCCGTAGGATCCTCGCCGGCCAGGAGTGTGCCGCCAGCCTTGACGAACATCCGCTCAAAATCCATCTCCTTCTTGAATACGGCCGCGCCCGACGCGATTGCGAATGGACTCGCGTTACTACGTACCCGGTTCCGCAGGTAGTCGACTTGCGCCTCCGGCAGCATCGCATCCAAAACTCGCTGGTCAAGCGGCGGACGGTTGGGAACTGACGGTTCGAAGACAGGGAGCGTCGAAGTGATTGCAACGTGATGCTCGACGAGATCACGAATCATCGCTTGTACGGGCTCACTCTCAAGGTCGAGTCCCGCCATCACTTGCCGCGACTCGCTTTGGGCGGGACAAACATCGGGAGCCTTTCCCGGCACGAATTCCGTGTCTACAAACAGGCCGTGCTCAAGATTGTCGATGCCAAGGCTGGCCGCTTCGCGGAAACCAATCGAACAAAGGTGGCCAGTCACTTTCAGGCCTCGTGAGTGCGCCATAGCCGTCACCGCACCAAGTTCGTCCCGCGTGATGTGCATGTAGGCTTTGAACGACGTGGCGCCCTCGTCGGCCCAGTAGTTCACGGTTTTCCGTGCGTCCTCAGCGTCCTTGAGAATGTGCATTTGCGGAGTGAACGCGCCCGGGCCTTCCAGATACGGACCCGTGATGTACATCTCGGGGCCGACCGCCTGGCCGGAGTCAATCAGATGCTTCAGCTCGATATCTGTATAAGGCTCAAGGCTCCCGCCGGTGCGAATCGTCGTCACTCCTGCCGCCAGGTAGAGCTTCGGAAAGCTGAATGCCATTTCGTTGTAAATTGGCACGCGTGTGGAGGGATAGAACATATGGTCGTGCATGCCGACAAGGCCGGGAATCACCGTGTAGCCTGGCAAGTCAAGGATCTGCGCGCCAGCGGGAATCTGGGTCGAGCCCGCATCTCCGGTCGATTGAATCTTGTCGCCCGAGATAACGACTGTCTGATTGTCCTTTGCCGTTGCGCCAGTGCCGTCGACAAGGCGCACGTGCGTCAGCGTCACCACGGGCGCCGACACACGCACAAATCGCTGCACCTCGGGCGATAGAGCCGGTCGCGATGGCGATTGAGCGCCCGCATTCCCTCGAATCGCGCCAAGGATAATCAGGCTTACCGCCGCCAGCGGAAAGCTCTTCATTGTGCCTCCCGATAACGTGTTGACGTCACTTCTTCGAGGTTTCGACTTTCAGGCTCCGCCACAACGTATCGACGCGCTTCTTCACAGCATCGTCCATCTTGATTTCGTCTGGCCAACGCCCCGTATAGCCTTCTTCCGGCCACTTGCGCGTCGCATCAATCCCCATCTTCGAGCCGTAATCCTGCCGCCGAGCTGCATGATCCAACGTGTCCACCGGACCGAGCACAAATTGAATATCCCGTTCCGGATCGATCGCGCACAGGGCCTTCCAAACCACTTCGCGCGAGTTCTGCACGTCCACATCGTGGTCGACCACCACAATCACTTTCGTGAACATCGCTTGTCCCAGCGACCAAATCGCATTCATGGTCTTGCGCGCGTGCCCGGGATAGCTTTTCCGAATCGACACGATCATCAAGTTCTGGAAAATCCCTTCCGCCGGCATCGCCACGTCCACAATTTCCGGGTGCTGCATCTTCATGACCGGCAGAAACACCCTCTCGATCGCATGCCCAATGAAATAGTCCTCCTGCGGCGGTGGGCCCACAATCGTCGTCAAATACAGAGGTTCTTTGCGGTGCGTAATGCACTGGACGTGAAAAACGGGAAATTGTCCTTCGAGTGAGTAAAAACCGGTGTGGTCGCCAAACGGCCCCTCCGTTCGCAGCTCGCCTAACTCCACATAGCCTTCCAGCACGATTTCCGCATTGGCCGGCACTTCTAGGTCCACCGTCTTGCACGTCACCAACTCCACCGGTTCCCGCCGCAGAAACCCCGAGAATAGAAATTCGTCCAAATCAGGCGGGACGGGCAAAATCCCCGCGAGACACGTAGCCGGATCGGAACCGATTGCTGCGGCTACTTCCAGCGTCCCGTGCGGGTTTTTCGACCGTGCGCTGCGAAAATGCTCCGCGCCATGTTTTTGCGTTTGCCAGTGCATCCCTGTGGTTCGTTCATCGAAAACCTGCATTCGATAGCAGCCAACGTTCCGTTTCCCCGTTTCCGGATTTTTCGTAATTACCATCGGCCATGTGATGTATCGCCCGCCGTCCTGCGGCCAGCACTGCAGAATTGGAAAATCGAACAGGGAAAATCCCTCGGTCTTCACGACTTCCTGACAATCGCCGGCGCGCACGCTCCTAGGAAAAAACGAACCAATTTCCGCCAGCTTCGGCAGCATCTTTACCTTCTCGAGCAGCCCTTGCGGCGACTGCATGTCCAGAAATGCCCGAATGCGTTCTGCTACTTCCTCCAGCGAATCTACCTCCAGCGCCAGGTTCATGCGCCGCTCGCTGCCGACCAGGTTGATTGCAACTGGCACGCGCGAGCCTTTCGGCCTCTCAAAAAGCAGCGCTGGTCCGCCCGCCTTCACGGCGCGATCCGCAATTTCTGTGATTTCGAGGATCGGATCCACTTCGGCAGACACGCGCTTCAGTTCATCGTTCTTTTGCAGCGTCCGTATGAAATCCCGCAAATCGCGATACGCCAACTTCCCCTCCCAACAGGCCCGACTCAGCGGTTCGGCATCGCGCCATGCCCAGATCCCGCGCCGCTAAGCCCTTTGGAGCCCGCCAACTCTAACATGAGATAACGCGCGAAATAGACGGCGGGCGCTGCGGAACACATCCTTGGGACACCCCCACGTTTCAGGCGGAAACATCGATTTCCAATGTGGAGCATTGCCCTACAGACGTTTTTGCAACCATTGCACCGCAATCGGGCCTTCCGGCCGCTCGCTAAGCCATTCTAATCGCGCCACTTCCCTGCTCGCTTTAGCGCGATCGCAGTTTGCCCTCACTCCGGCGCCTCGATTGCACTCCTAATCGCCGAGATCACTTTCTCAAGGGTTGCGCCGAAGATTAGCTTCGACGGATCTCGATGTCGGCAACCAAATGGCGCCGCTGGTATGGCGCGGGATTGGACCGATGATAGCAAGCCTTATATTCATATTTAGCCTCGGCGCGCTAGGGCAATTCGCTCTGGCGTATTGCAGGACTTTGCTACTCGCATACAACAAGGTGGAGTTGTCTGCCCGTCTGCGTGAAATCACGGGCATCGATGAAGGCATAGCCGCTAACGATTTCGATCGCCTCCTGAGCTTAGTTCGGCTCGCGCCACCGCTCGCCGACGACGAGGCGGAAATCCGCGCAGTCAAGGCCTATTACAGAATCGCGCGCATCACCAATGCGATCGTTTCGCCGCTGTCGCGCCAAGCCGGACAATGGCTCAACCAGGAACTTCAACGATGCTCCTACTTCGCCGCCGTCACGCTTGACCGTCGGCTCGCACCAGCCCCGGCGAGCGATTGAGCGCGGACATCGAACAGCACATCACTCCACCCCGCCGCGCGCAGATTTTATCCTGCGGTGGCTGCGGCTAGCCATTGGGGCCCAGGACCCACTGAGCTCTCCCAAAAGACACTTCGTCCACCCACTTGCTTCGTCATTGCGTCCGCTTTTTCCGAATGCTATTCTCCAGCCGTTGCGCCGAGCGGGCGTCGTACAATGGCAGTATAGAAGCTTCCCAAGCTTCGGACGTGGGTTCGATTCCCATCGCCCGCTCCATGATTCGGCAAAATTCATGCTGATTCGACGAGCCTTACTCACCGGCGATCCTCGATTTACAGCCTGAGGCGCGGGATTCTGCGCCCGTTTTGCGCCCAAGTTCGACGCGTGTGGCGTTTTTCGTCATGGTGTGTCTTGCCGTGACAGGGCTAGCGCGGATTCCCGCGAAGCGCGTTGTCTATCCGTTCCTTACCATCTTGGCACAAGAACCAGCCTCCTGGACCGCCACCCGTTCCAGTGCCGCTAGCGGGATAGATGTGACGTGGAACGGCTACGTAAATGAAGCACATCGGCTCGTGGATTTTGTTTTCAAATCCATCTTCATATTGAAAATAGCCATTAATCTCGATGACTTCTCTGAAGTGATGCAGTCTCGTCAGGTCTTCCTTTGTGAAGGAAAGGGTGTCGAAGGACAAATAGGCAGTGTCCACAAAACCCTGCCCGTTTTGCTCATATGGCCTCAGTTGGGATTTACTAGACTCTTTAACAGTGCCACTTCCTATGGCTTTGTATCCCGGCAATTGTTCTCGCATCATCGTTCCAATGGCATAGAAATGAGTCGCTTTAACCTTCCCCACGTTCCTAAAATTGACGCCGATCCCAGTGTCGTGAAGAAGATTTATGTCGTCCCCGATTTCGCGCGGTGCTGGGGGTTCGTTGGGAATAGCTGCGGCAAAGGTGCCCACAATTTCCTGTCTTTGAGTTTTCGTTTGTTTCTGGATTTCGATATAGGTGTTGTGGGTCTCGCGCCATTGAATGATGGCCACAGTCGCATAGATAAATACGAAGATCGCAGTGAATCTTTCTATCCTAAACTTGGCGTCCTCGCGTCTTTCCTTCTCTTGATTTGCGGTTGTTTGCTCTGGACTGGGGACAACTTCGACTCGAATGGGCACCTGAGTGAGTCTCAGATGGTCTTGGGTGCTATCTTGGTGATGGCTGGTACCGCTGGAATCCTCCTTTTTGGGAGTGCGTAATTGTGAAAAAACCCAAACTACGAGAGCCAGAACTAGTAGAAGGGGAACAAGCCATAGACAATTTTGAGAGAGCAATGACATCACTCTTTCGGGTACCGAAGGCGCAAGTGGTGCGGAAGATAAAGAAAAAGGCCCCAAAAGGCAAGGATTGGGCCGCTTTAGAACGTCCACGTCTTGCCGTGGCTTGATGTACGCCACACAATGAAATTAGCCAGATAAATAGACCCGAAACTCTTCAAGCGCGTTCACGAGTTGGCGAAGGCTGCGAGCAAAGCGATCATAACGGTAGACGACAACAGCGTCGACCTCACGCCTCCGGCAAGCGGAGATGAGTCGGTCTAGCGCCGGCCGACGTTCTTTGGAACCGCTGACGCCGGCGTCCGCGTACTCGCCAGCAATTTCCCACTCCCGCCGCTTGCAATACGCACGCAACTCCTCAAGCTGCATCTCCGGATTCTGGCCGTTATTGGTGCTCACGCGGGCGTAGATTGCTGCTCGCATTACGAAGTAGCCTTTCTGCCGCCCATCCGCGCCCATCGACATAACGTGACCTTCGGATACTTACGAGCCCGGGCGATGCCTCCCATAGCCGCCCATTTTCGGCGTTGATCTGCCGTTGTGTTCAAAGCGCGCTTCCGGCCACCCAGCCTGCCGAGAGCTACAGCGTGCGGGTTCTTCATACCCGATTACTTACTTATCGCTAAGCAAGTAATGTGTCAAGGCTAAACAACGTGAACCTCGAAGAAAATGCGCAATTTCAGTTTGAGGAACGAGCGTTTCCAGAATTAACGCGCTGCTATAGACAGCGACGCCCGGTCGAACACACACCGATGCGAAGTGGGTGCAGGACCGACAAAGTCAGGAAGACGAAGCAGCGATTAGCTAGCTGAGGATCCGGCCAAGGGGTAGGTAAGTCAAATTGGCGGGCAAAAAGAGAACCCGGAACAAGCCAGAAAATTTTTTTCGGTCAAATTTTTTGGGTTGGTCGCTTGCTGTTTTTTTTGGTCGGCTTGCCCTTTCTGTAGATTCCGTCGGGCACCAGATTTATTCGGGACTGCGTCGATAACTGACTTTCTCACCGGAGCAAGTTGTCTCAATTGAGACAAATCGAAGCTGGAATCGGGCGGGATCAATTGTCCGGTTACGGCGTTGCTCAGGACTTTGGCGTGGCGCGGGAACCTCGCTGGAATGTGCGTCCTTCAGAGTGAGTCATTTCGGGAGTAATATTTCGGTTGAGAAACTTCAAGTCGTAAACTCGGACTGCCACCTTGGCAGCTCACCCGCCCGGCAACCTCATCCGATTAGCCCGTCCCTACCGCGTCAATTCTGCCGGGGATGCTTGATCGAAAGAGCCTTTTCGAGGCCGGCCCGGGCCTCAACTGCGTCTGGTTGCAGACGCAAGGCTTCGGAGAACTGCGCTATCGCGTCGTCGATGCGTCCCAGGTTGCCAAGTGTTTTTCCTAAGTCCGTGTGGGCAGAAACCGAGTCCGGATTCAGTAACACCGCGGTCTCAAACTGCGTGTAAGCCTCCTGCAGATGACCCTGCAATGCCAGAGCTAGGCCGAGAGCATGATGGGCGTCCGGATCGTCACGCTTGAGACGAATGGCCGTCTTCAGGGGAACCATGGCCTCGTCGAGTCGCCCCAGTGTACCCAATACTGAACCGTAGTTGATAAGCGCCGCCACATACCGGGGATCGATGGCGAGCGCCATTCGGTACTCTGCCAGCGCATCCTGGTAGCGGCCCTCGGCGCGCAGTGCCTCGCCCAGACAGCCGTGCGCAATCTCGTTATCCTGAGTCACTTCGATTGCGTGTTGAAAAAGCGTTCGGCTATTCTGCCAATACGAGATCTGTTTCGATGTCGCGAGCAGGCAAGCAACGCCCGCCGCGATGCCCAAT
>Ga0187783_10000127_pt1 | contig 56738 bp, 54 predicted proteins | sample 1015_SJ02_MP02_2_FD_132471 | JGI IMG/M metagenome (GOLD analysis project Ga0187783, IMG submission 132471) | Tropical peat soil microbial communities from peatlands in Department of Meta, Colombia - 1015_SJ02_MP02_20_MG | ecosystem: Environmental > Terrestrial > Soil > Wetlands > Peat | place... | reverse complement strand
CTTCCCCTTTTGTGCCAGAATCCCGCCCACCCGAAAGGGGTGTCTTCTTGCCGAAGCTGCATTCTTCGTTCCGGGGGAGCATGCCTGCGGCTTCGAGAATGACTCGTTTCGGAAGTTCAAGAAAAGAGGAGCAGCTAAGTTGGCTCGAGAACAGGGTGTCGTGAAGTGGTTTAACGCATCAAAGGGTTACGGTTTCATCCAGAGGCAGTCGGGCGAAGATGTTTTTGTTCACTTCTCTGCGATTCAGATGGACGGCTACAAATCGCTGACGGAAGGACAGCTGGTCGAATTTGAGGTGAAGCAAGGCCCCAAAGGCTACCAGGCCGAAAACGTCACGAAAGTTTAGCAAAGCGCAGACCCCGAGTCCCCTGCGGCAAGCTGCAGTCGATCCTTGTGTCCACGGCCGGCGCGAATTCGTGTCGGCCCGCACGTTGTGATAGCATCTACTTTCTAGCCCTTTCCGTGAGGTGAACGTTTGGCGCAGCACATTTCCCGAAGAGAATTAAAGACGGACGAGTTCCGCGAAACCATTGCGCACGGCGCCGAAACCGTCCTGCTGCACAAGCAGGCGAGCACGTACGTTCTGGCCATCGCCGTCCTGGTTGCTGCGGCCATTCTCGGTTGGAGAACCTACAGCGAGAAGCAAACCTCCAAAGCGTCCGCCGCATTCGCCCAGGCCATGGAGATTTTCCAGGCCCCGGTCAGCAATCAGCCGGGCCCTCCTCCGGTTCCGGGCGGGCCGAGTTATGCCGACGAGAAGACGAAATTTGCGGCGGCCGCGCAGAAGTTTGAGGAGGTGTCGAAGAATTACGGCCACACGCGTCCCGGGCAACTGGCAAACTACTACGCAGGATTGAGCCTCGAGCGACTCGGGAAAAATGATGAGGCCAGGCACTGGCTCGCCGCCGCGGCGAACGGCGCTGACGCCGACTATGCTGCGCTGGCGCGATTCGAACTGGCCCAAAACGAGGATAAGGCCGGCCAGGGCGACCAAGCCGTAAAGGTCTATCAGGAACTGCTGGCCAAACCGACTGTTCTTGTGCCCAAGCCCCTGGTGATGCTTGCACTTGCCGAGCACTACCGCCAGAGGAATCCCTCCGAGGCCGCTAAGCTGTACGGCCAGATCAAGGCGGAGTATCCGGATACGGCAATCTCCCAGCAAGCCGACCAGGAACTCGCTCTGTTGCCCGGCAAATCCTGACCCGGGGGGCCAGGGGGATGCCGCTAGCGCCGTATGCCATGGATGTCGGGCGTTCGCGCGGGCGCCGTCATAGCGAACGGCCACATCGGTACCGCAACGACTACGCGCGCGACCGCGACCGTGTCATCCATTCGCGCGCATTCCGCAGGCTCGAAGCGAAAACCCAAGTCTTCACCACGCGCTACTCGGACCATTTCCGCAACCGGCTCACGCACACCCTCGAAGTCGCGCAAATTGCGCGCACCGTAGCCGGTGCGCTTTGCCTGAATACGGATCTCGCCGAAGCACTTGCCCTGGCCCATGATATCGGCCACCCGCCCTTCGGGCATGCCGGCGAGAAGAAGCTCGCTGCGCTGATGAGCGAGCACGGCCAGACCTTCGAACATAATCTCCAGGCGCTGCGCATTGTCGAGAAATTCGAGCAGCGCTACATCGAGTTTGCGGGGCTCAATCTGACCTTCGAAGTCCGCGAGGGAATCGTCAAGCATTCCCGCGACTACCCGGCCGCGGAGTTCCCTGAACTTGCCGAATACCTACTCGACCAGAAGCCGCCCGTAGAGGCGCAGTTGATCGATCTGGTCGACGAAATTGCCTACAACACGGCTGATCTTGATGACGCCTTTGAGGCGCGACTGCTCGATTTCGATCAGCTTCGCGCCGAAGTGCCCATCTTCGACGCGGCTTATGCGGAAGTCGACCGCCGGCATCCCCAGGGGCGATCGAAGCTCAAATTCAATGAGGCCCTCAAGAACGTGCTTGATCTGCTCGCCACCGATCTGATCGAGAGGACGCTCGAACGGATTCAAACGAGCGGAGCCCAGACCGTCGAGGACGTCCGTAGCGCCCCGGAACGTTTGGCCGCTTTCTCGGCCGACATGGCCCGACAAAATCGAGCCCTCAAAACCTTCCTTCTGGGCCGGGTCTACTCGTTGCCCGCGATTGCCGACGACCGCGACCGTTCGGTCGCCGCGCTCGAAGAGCTTTTTCGGTTCTTCCTTGCCCATCCCGGTCGCATGCCACGACCCTACGCCGAACAGTCCGAATCCGAACCGCCGCACCGTGTCATTTGCGACTACATCGCCGGAATGACCGACCAGTTTCTCCTGCGGCAATGGAGGGAACTGCTCGGCCTCGAGCGCGTGCTCTAGCAGCTGAACGGCGGCCCCCCTAGTTATCGCAAGGGTGTCAGGGAAAACGCTTTTCCCGACCGTTTCTTGACAACCAGGGTGCGGCCCCTATAATGGATTTTCAGGGAAAAATACGGATCGAGCGATGTTCTTGGACGTAAATGAACTTGCCGTACGCAAGACTCGCATCCGGAAGAGCTATTCTCCGGGAACCCTCGACTTTCACTCCGGTGAATTCCGCCAGGTTGAGCCGCTCGAAGTCCGTGCTACGGCGGAACTTATCGACGGTCAGATTCGAGTCTGGGGAAACCTGCACACGCGCGTTGAGCTGGTGTGCGCGCGCTGCCTGGACACGGTAGTCGAGGAAATCAGCAGGGATTTTGATCTGCTCTACCGGCCCATGACTTCCATCGCGACCAGCGACGAAGTGCATCTAAACCTGGAAGACACCGAGATCGGCTTCTTCGAAGGCGACGGCCTGTTCCTGGCCGACGTGCTGGCCGAGCAGGTGAATCTGGCGCTGCCCATGAAGGTGATTTGCCGAAGCGATTGCCGTGGCCTTTGTCCCCATTGCGGCGCGAACCTCAACAATGAAGAATGCCGGTGCGAGAAGCATTCCGCCGACCCGCGCCTCGCGCCGCTTGCCCGTCTCAAGCAGGACTGGTTCAAAAAGCAATAAGACGCTACACTATCAGGTTTGCGCCGCGGCCGCGTTCGGTTGAGGCGCCCATACAGGAGCACGGAAATGCCGAATCCCAAACGACGCCACTCGAAGCGGCGAACCAGCAACCGGCGGGCGCACGACCACCTCCGTGTGATGTCACTCGCCGAATGCCCGAACTGTCACGAGATGAAGCTCCCTCACCGGGCGTGCCCGCGCTGCGGCTATTACAAGGGCCGCGAAGTGATTGACACTTCGGCCAAGACGGCCTAACTTCTCCCCCGCCCCACGTTTCCGCACCGGAGCTTGGATGACCACGATTGCCCTCGATGCTATGGGAGGCGACCATGCGCCCCGCGCTGAAGTTGAAGGCGCCATTCTGGCCGTGCGCGAATTCGATGTTCGCGTGCTACTGGTCGGCATCGAGGCTGTTGTGCGGCACGAGCTGGGCCGCCACCGCTATCGCGGCCAGGCCATCGACATCGTAAACTCGACCGAAGTGATCACCATGCGCGACTCGCCGTCCCAGGCCTTTCGGCGCAAGAAAGACAGTTCGCTGCACGTGGCGGCGAAGCTGGTGCGCGACGGCAAAGCCGAAGCAGTGGTCAGCGCCGGAAATACCGGCGCGGTGATGACGGTCGCTCGTTTCGTTCTGGGCACGCTCCCGTCCGTTGACCGCCCGGCGCTTGCCGCGGCCTTCCCCAACATGAAGGAGAAAGTCTCCGTGGTCCTGGATGTGGGCGCCAACGTGGATTCCAAGGCCGCACAGATCGAGCAGTTCGCCGTGATGGGCGAGATTTACTACCGCACGATTTTCGGCGTGCGCCGCCCCCGCGTGGCGCTGCTCTCGATTGGCGAAGAAGAAATGAAGGGCAACGAACTCACGCGCGAATCGTTCAACCGCTTGAAAAACACCTCGCTGAACTTCGTGGGCAACGTGGAAGGCCGCGACGTGTTTCGCGGCGATGTTGACGTCATCGTGTGCGACGGGTTCATCGGTAACATCGCACTTAAAATCAGCGAGGGTTTGGTCGAACACATTGGCGGCATGCTGAAGCGCGCCATCAAGAGCAGCCTCAGGTCACAACTGGGCTATGCGCTTTCGAAGCGCGCCTTCGACGATTTCCGCAAGCGAACAGACTACTCGGAATATGGCGGAGCACCGCTTCTCGGCGTTCGCGGAATTACCATCATCGGCCACGGCAGGTCGAATGCGAACGCCATCAAGAATGCCATACGCGTTGCGGCCGAACTGTGCCGTTCGCGCGTGAACGAAAAAATCGAGCAGGAGCTCTCGGCTGCGACACCCATCGCGGCACGAGGCTAAGAGCACTCGGAAACTGCCATGACCAAACTCGCGTTCCTATTTCCGGGCCAGGCCTCCCAGTATCCGGGGATGGGTCACGATCTCGCCGAAAGCTTTCCCGAATCGCGCGCTGCTTTCGAGGAAGCGGACGCCGCAGTGGGCCGTTCGATTTCGAAGCTGTGCTTCGAAGGCTCGGAAGAAGAACTCAAGCAGACACAAAACACCCAACCGTCCATCTTGACCGTTTCCATCGCCGCTTATCGGGCCGTCGAAAAGCGCGGGGTCACTCCCGATTTCGTGGCCGGCCACAGCCTCGGCGAGTATTCGGCGCTGGTCGCCGTGGGTGCACTCGATTTCGCGAGCGCAGTCAAGCTCGTTCGGGACCGCGGCAAGTACATGCAGGAAGCGGTCGCGGCAGGGGAAGGCGCCATGGCCGCGATTATGGGCCTTTCCCCCTCCGATGTCGCCGAAATCTGCAAGAAAGCCGCCGACCATGAGGTCGTTTCCCCGGCCAATTTGAACTCGCCCGAACAGACGGTCATTTCCGGCACGGCGGCGGCCGTCAAGCGAGCCGTCGAGATCGCCTCACAATCGGGGGCCAAACGCGCAGTCGTTTTACCGGTGTCTGCACCCTTCCATTGCGCGCTGATGGAGCCTGCGCAAAGACGGCTCGAACCCGAGCTCCGCGCCGCAGCGTTCAGCGCGCTCCGCGTGCCGCTGGTCACCAATGTTGACGCCGAAGCGATCAAGTCCGGCGAGGAGGCCCGCGATGCCTTGATCCGGCAGATGACCTTGCCCGTTCGCTGGCTCGATTCGATGCACGAGCTGATCGAGAGCGGGGTCACGATTTTCGTTGAGGTTGGTCCGGGCAAGGTTCTCTCGGGGTTGCTGCGCCAAATCGACCGCTCGGTGCGCTGCTTCAACGTGGAAGACGGCGCGAGCATGAAGTCGACCCTCGAGAAGATCACCCAGGCACGCGCCGAAGCGACGGAATCTGCGTAGGGGGCCCGCACTCGATGTTCTCGCTCAGCCACAAAGTCGCTCTCATAACCGGCGCTTCGCAAGGCATCGGCCGCGCTACCGCTCGGGCGCTGTCCGCGTCAGGTGCCACGGTCGCCCTGGCCTCGCGCAACGAACAGCAACTTCGTGCGTTGGCTGCTGAAATCACCGAAGCGGGCGCCGAAGCGCTCGCCCTTCCGATCGACGTTGGCGATGCAGCACAAGTAAAAAACGGGTTTCAGCAGTTGCTGGCCAAATTCGGCCGCCTGGACATCCTGGTGAACAATGCGGCGATCACGCGCGACACGCTTGCCTTGCGAATGAAGCTTGAGGACTGGGAAGCCGTCCTGCGCACGAACCTCACCGGCGCCCATCTCTGCACCCAGCAGGCCCTCGGGGCCATGCTCAAGCAGCGCTCGGGGCGCATCATCAACGTGACGTCGGTTGTCGCCGAGACCGGCAATGCCGGCCAGGCCAACTATGTCGCCTCCAAAGCCGGCCTGATCGGCCTTACCCGCGCCATCGCCGTCGAGGTGGCCTCGCGCAACATCACCGTAAATGCCGTGGCACCGGGATTCATCACCACCCCGATGACCGATCCGCTGCCCGACCAAGTGAAAGAAAGAATGAAGTCACTGATTCCGCTCGGCCGCTTTGGGACGGATTGCGATGTGGCCGCCGCGATCGTTTTCCTCGCCAGCGACGAGGCCGGATACATTACCGGCCAGGTGCTCGGGGTCAACGGCGGCATGCACATGGGCTAATCGGAAACGAGCGTGGTCACGGGAAACGATTGGATCACCCCATGGCCGCGGCCATGGGGCGCACAAGGCGGGTAGATGTCGATCGAATCTTACGCCGATCTCCTCCGCCTGAAGGAAGTCGGACACATTTGTCACCTCGCGTTGCGTGCGATGGGCCGATTCGTGCGCCCCGGTGTAACCACGCGACAACTGGCCGACGTTGGAGCGAGGGTCATGCGAGAAAACGGGGCCCGCTCAGCCCCAGCGCTGATCTATGGCTTCCCCGGCGAGATCTGTATCAGTGTCAACGACGAAGCCGTCCACGGAATTCCGAGCCCTCGCCAGATCGAGCGCGGCGATCTCGTCAAGCTCGACGTGACCTTCGAGAAGAACGGCTACGTCGGTGATGCGGCAATCACCGTGGCCGTCGAACCTGCGTCGGAGCAAGCCCGCCGCCTTGCGCGCTGCGCGGAGCGAGCCTTCGAGCAGGCCATGCGAGTCGCCAGGGCCCACCATCGCATTAATGAAATCGGCCGCGCCGTCGAGCAGGAGGTCCACCGGAGCGGATTCTTGGTGATCCGCGCGCTGGGTGGCCACGGCATCGGACGAACGATTCACGAGCCGCCGAGTGTCCCGAACTACGCCGATCTTGCGGCACGTAAACGTCTGACGCCCGGCCTGGTGATCACGGTTGAACCAATCATCGCCACCAGCACGGAGCACTCGTTTACGGCCGCCGATGGCTGGACCGAGCGCACCAGCGACGGGAGCCTCGCCGCGCATTTTGAGCACACCATCATAATCACCGAGAGCCAACCGATCCTTCTAACCGCCGCGTAACGAGCGTAAGCAGTCCTTGGTACTCCCGGCCTATTGTCTGCGACCGGGGAAAAAGAGAACCTGTCCATGGTGCCTTATGATGATTGCGTCGTTCATCTTCGTAATCTCGCTGGCGGCGGTCATCCAGTTCACAGTGCTTTCCTGGCGGGCCGGAGTGTTGAAGCTGGCCTCAGAGGCCTTACCGGCGGAATGGGAGTCGGCAGCCAGTGGGGCGGCCAACAGCCTCATTCCAAACGGGTTCCGGAGTATCGCGGCCTACAACCGGCTTTTTCCTGAGCTGGGGCACGGCTCGGGTAACAATCTGCGCTCGCTCTGGCTCTATTACCGGCTCGTGGAACTGGTCGACAGGACCGCTAACGCATTATCAATCAGGCAGTTGGACTGGACCAGTCGCGAGATGGCGTTATGCACGCGTTGCGCGGCGGTGATGCTCTCACACAGGCTGGAAGACACCCAGGCGCTCTTGGCTGCGGCGCGCTCCTTCTAAGATCTTCTCTCGCCGTTCCCCCTGCCTTCCGGACGACAACTTCGACCCACTTCTTGGCCCTCTGACTTCGAGTCCGGTTGGTTTTCTAATGCACGGCCGAGGGCTCACCGGGGCACTCGCCAGGGACGCGTAGGGAAGGAGGAAACCAGGGGATCCGACGTCCGATTCACCGAGGGCGCCCCAGCCGTGAGAGGTAGAAGTCAAAGAAAGACTCAGCATTGGAATTCAGGCAGACCTTGGCGTTAGAAACGCCTTTCTCCTGCCGCAGCGTCATTCCCCGTTCGTCGACGCGAATGCTGATGGCTTGGACCGGGCATAGCTCGGGTTTGAGGATGTAGGCGATGGTCATTGGGTCATACAGGGTCGGAGTTTCCTGACCCCATTCGTGGTAGAGGATGGTCAAGGCATTGGTTATCGGGGTACCTTGGCGGAAGAGGAAGGCGCGCTTGACTTCGTCCATTTTGAGCTGCGTCGAATCGAGCGGCATTTCGTAGATGGGAACGCGCGAGGCGAACAGCTTCTGCGCGCCGGGGATGTCGTTCGCCACGTTCCATTCTGGCTCCGGCGCAGTCGGGCGCCCATGCGCGTCGCCGTAACCACGGTCGATTGATCCACCCATCATGACCACGCGACGAAGTTTGCGAAAGGTTTCCGGATCCCTATCGATTAGCGCGCCGACATTGAAAAGGGGACCGATAGCGACGAGCGTAATCTGGCCCGGATGCCGGCGGATCTGGTCGAGGATGAAATCGACCGCCGCCGGATGCGAGTTGCGCGTGAAATGCCCGCCCTCGGCGTAGGCGCGCTGCGTAAACGCGGTTCGCGGCGGTGTCGGCATTCCCGCGGCAACGGGAATATCCTCGCGGCCAGCTTCACCAAGGATGCGGTCAACGAGCTTCGCCCGCGTTTTGGTGTCACCCGAGGTGGTGGTGATGCCGAGGATTTCTAGCTCGCGGCTTTCAAGGGCCAAGGCCAGGGCGAAGGCGTCATCGATATCGTCACCGATGTCGGTGTCGATGATGATCTTTTCGGCCTGGGACGGCCTTGCTGTGTCGGCAGGCGCGTCCGCACGGGGCAGGGCGAAGGCCAGATACACGCCCCCGGACGGTGACTTCGGGTCCTTGCCACCGCCGGCAGCGATCACTACGTATTGTCGCCCGCCGACTTCATAGGTTGCGGGCGTGGCATTGCCGGCAAACGGAAGAGTCACATCCCACAACAGCTGGCCGGTGGCTTTATCAAAAGCGCGAAACTTGCAGTCGAAATCGGTTGCGGCGATGAAAATCACTCCCCCCGCCGTTACGATGGGCCCGCCATAATTCTCCGAACCCGTGTTCGTCACGCCCTGCGCGGCAAGTCGAGGATACTCGCCCAGATTGATCTTCCAGACGTACTCCCCTGTATTGAGATCGATCGCGTTCAACGTTCCCCAAGGCGGTGCGACGGCAGGATAGCCATCGGGATCGAGGAATCTCCGATAGCCTGTGAAGCGGTAATCCATCTCTGGGGCGGCAGGGTTCGACCCGCTAATGGTCATGTTCTGCCCACTGGTCAGAAGGGCGGCCAAAGCGGCGACTTCGGTCGCTGATAGGTTCGGAAAGCCGTTCATACGCCCTTTGCCGTTCCTGATCGTCTTGGCAATCTGCTGAGCGGTGAGACGCGAGCCCACGTTCACGAGGGAAGGAATCCCGGCTGAGCCCGTCATTTTGTCGCCGTGGCAGATACTGCACTGGCTCTTATAGATCGCGCGCGCCGAATTCTTGCTCCTGTTGGGCTCAAGTGCGCCAGTCCAAGCCATCTCGTTCGCGTTGACGTAGAGAATGCCCGTCTCGGGGTCAACCGCGGGGCCACCCCATTCGCCGCCCCCATCGAAACCGGGAAAGATCACCGTGTCGATGCCGATACTCAGGGGAACGAATTGCCCCTCGCTGCGCATTTTGCGGAATCGATCGACCGCCCAGCGATGTGCTCGGGCGGTTCGATTCGTCAGCATATCCCGGGTAAGAAGCTGTCGGGCAAACGGAGCGGGCGTGCTGACAAACGGCTGCTCGGGCGCAGCAACCTCTCCCGGCACCGTACTTCCGGGAACCCGTCGGTAATCGACGGGAAACAACGGCTTGCCGGTCGCCCGGTCAAAGACGTAGACGAAACCTTGCTTGGTGATCTGCACGACGGCGTCAACGGTCTTGCCATCCCGCTTCAAGGTCACCAGGGCGGGCGGGGCGGGAAAATCGCGGTCCCATAAATCGTGGTGCACGCCCTGGAAATGCCAGATGCGCTCACCTGTCGAGGCATTGAGGGCGATCAGTGTATCCGCGAACAGGTTGTCTCCGAGGCGGTTCGCCCCGTAAAAATCGAATGCTGCTGAACCGGTGGGCGCATAGACGATTCCGCGCAGCGGATCAAGCGCCATGCCCGCCCAGTCGTTGGCCGCGCCGGAATACTTCCAGGCGTCTTTCGGCCAAGTGTCGTAACCGAACTCGCCAGGATGTGGGATGGTGTGGAACGACCAACGCAATTTCCCGCTGCGGACATCGTAGGCACGAATGTCCCCGGGAGGCGCCGGCAAAGTTTCGGGATTACGGGCACCGACGATGAGCAAATCACGGTAGACGATTCCAGGGCTGGTCAAAGGAGTCCACTGCGTTTTCGGATCGCGGCCAAGATTTTCGCGCAGGTCGATTCGGCCCTGCGCGCCAAAGGTCGGGATGGGCTTCCCCGTCGCGGCGTTGAGCGCGTAGACGTAGTTCATCACCCCGACCAGGATCCGCCTGTCCCCCCCGTCCGACCAGTAGGCCAGGCCACGATCTGGCTGAGTGCCCATGAGGCCCGGATCGAATCTCCACAGTTGCTTTCCCGTTGCCGCATCGAGCGCGAATATTCGTTGCCTGGGTGTGATTCCGTAGAGTGCACCGGCAACAATCAGCGGGCTGGTTTCCAGGCCGCCCCGCTCCCCCGTGTCATAGGTCCAGACCCGCTCGAGCTGCTTCACATTGCCGCGGTTGATCTGATCGAGCGGAGAATAATGCGTGTTTTGCGGGTCGCCGCCGTAGATGGCCCAGTCGCGATTGGAGAGCTCCGGCGAGACCTGCCGCCCGGTCTCAAAATGCACGGCCAGCGCGAACAGCAGAAACACTGCGGTCCAGATTCGAACCCGTGGCTCCATGCACCGCGAATCATAGCGCCGTGTTCGCCAAGGCACACCGGAAAACGGGCGCGCTCTGAGTAGGCGCAAGCCAGGCGACCCAGCCTCGGACCTCAAGAAGACCCGCCTTTTCTTCGACAGCCCCCGGCCAACTCGGCCGGCACTCTGCCCGATCGAACAGTACCTCTTACGTTATCGCAAGAAGCGATTCCCGCCCTCAGGCGACGAGGGCGCGTTCTAATGGGTTGAACGGCGAAGTCAACCTCGAGGCACAGGACCATGAGGATGCGGGCCAATTTCTGGGTACTCATCTGCCTAGTAGGGGCAAATTGCGGTTACCTGACCGGCTGTGTAGGCAAACCCTCGACTTTCAATGCGGTGCAGCTTACGCCCAGCGCCGCGCAGGCGCTCGACCAAGGTACTACCCTCACGATCAGCGCCGCGGTTTTGAATGATACTTCAGCGGCGGGGGTGAACTGGAGCCTAACGGGTGCCGGCACCCTGAGTTCGGCGACGAAGACCACGGCTGTTTACAATGCCCCGGCCTCGGTGACCTCGGCGATGACGGTAACCGTAACGGCGACATCAGTTACCTATCCGACTCAGCTGGCTTCCCTCAAGATTACCCTCCAGCCTCCGCCCTCGATCACGACGACTTCGCTACCTGCGGCGAGCATCGGCACGGCGTATAAGGCAACCGTCAACGAGTCGGGCGGGGTTCCCCCCTTCACCTACACACTCACATCGGCCCCCGCGTGGATGACCCTTAGCTCGAGCACAGGAAGCACCGTAGACTTAACGGGCACACCGTCTTCCTCGGACGAGGGGACCTTCCCAGTCACAATCAAGGTTACCGACTCCATGGGTCTGTCAGGAACATCTTCCGGGCTGACCATCACGGTGACAAACCTCGCGATTACCACGACTTCCCCGCTGCCGAATGCTAGTGTGGGGACGGCTTATAGCGAGCAATTCACGGCGACGGGGGGAACCGCCCCATACACGTGGTCCGTGGCCAGCGGTTCGACGCTGCCAGCCGGGCTGACTCTGAGCGGCTCCGGCCTGCTTTCCGGGACGCCGACCACAGCCGTATCGTCAGCCACCTTTAGCATCGCGCTAACCGACAGCGAAACGCCACCTGTGTCGGTTAGTGCGCAGTTCGCATTGACCATCACGAGTTCGTCGAATCTGACCCTCCTCCAAGGAAACTACGCTTTTGTGTTCAGTGGTTTCAATTCTGGAGGCGCCGTGGTTTTGGCCGGCAGTTTCCAGGCCGACGGGCAAGGCAATATCAAGAACGGCGTCGAGGATTTCAACTCCATCACCGGCACGCCGACGAACCAAACTTTCACGGGAACCTATACGGTCGGGACAAACGGGCTTGGACAGTTGATCTTCTCGAGCCTGGCCGGATCACCGACGTATGATTTTGCGATCGACACGACAGGCCAGCACGGGCGCATGATCGAAGCGGACTCAACCGGCGTCCAGGGCTCGGGCCAACTCGAAGCCCAATCCTCCGGATTCAATCAATGCACGACGAACACCCTCACGGGCGATTATGCGTTCGGCATCAGCGGGTACTCCTCGGCGGCCGGCGGTATCTCGGCTGGCCCAGTTGCGCTGGCAGGCAGATTTACGGCCGCGCTGCCGATCACCGGTCAAAGCGACGGAACCCTGGGAAACGGCGAATTGGACGCGAATGTGCCCGGGCAACTGCTCGCGGCGGACAGCGTGTCCGGCACGTATGCAGGGACTTCCGAGACTGCGCGTTGTACGGTTGCATTGAGCGCGGAAAGCCTTCCCAACATGACCTTTAGCGTCTATCCGGTCTCCAACGCGCTGTTCTTCCTGGTTGAAATCGATGATGTGTCCTCTTCGACCTCTTCGACGCCATATCTCACCGTGGGGAGCTTCCGCCCCCAGATTGGCTATCCGTTCCCGACGAGCCTGTCAGGCGGGTTCGTTACCGGGTCGAGCGTCGGGGCATTGACCGGGCAGTTTTTCACGAACAATGCATATGTCCCTGATGTTGCCGTAGTTTCCCTCGACGCAACGACCGGAGAGTCCAGCTTCAATATTTCCCTCACGGAAAACCGCGCGGGGGTCATTTCGCCCGCGACGGCTCCCTCCGGCAATTTCATTCAAGCGGACTCATTCGGGCGAGTGGCAACGACGGGCCTCGACCAGCAAATCAATCCCGTCTTCTATACGATCAATGGCAACCAAGCGTATTGCATCGGCGCGGTCGAAGGGAACCCATTCTTCGGCATATTCGAGTCACAATCCGCCGGCCCTTTCAACGCCGCGAGCATCGAAGGGAGCTTTATCGAAGGAACCTTGCCGCCTTCGATTAGTGCCGTCCCGAATCTTGTCGGGGAGCTCAGCTTTGACGGGGTGTCGAACGTGACTGGCACAGAGGATTCAAGCACGTCGTCGGGACTGACGATCAGCGGAACCTATCAGTTGACCTCGACGGGCGCGACGGACGGCAGCGGAACACTGACCTTATCGTCGCCCGCAGCCTTCGACGGCTCGTTCTACATCATTTCCCAAACCGAAGTGGTGATGGTCTCGACAACGCCGGGAAACGCTACGCCGGTAGCCATCGTGATTGGGCACGAGTAGGAATCTACAGCGCGCTCGATTTCTGGCAACGCCACGCGCCAGCGTTGAGCACCTTCATCGCCACGCAAGCCCCTCCGGACAAAACGTCCGCATCAAGCTCGAAGATGCGTGCGCCCGCGTGCATAAAACAGACAGGGAGAAGTAGAGAAGAGTGAACCGCGCACGGGCGCGGCTAGCCGGACCAGCGGAGCAGCGCGGCACCGGTGGTGTAGCCGGCGCCAACGGCAATGAGCAGGACGAGGTCGCCTTGGCCCAGCCGCTTCTGCTCGATCGCGTCCACTAGACCCAGCGGAATCGTGCCGGCCGTGGTGTTGCCGAAACGGTCGATGTTGATAAGGACTTTCGAGTCATCGAGGCCAAGACGTTCCTGCATGGCGCGGATAATGCGAAGATTCGCCTGATGCGGCACGACCAGGGCAAGGTCGCGGCTCGAAAATCCGTTGCGCTCGAGAATCTGACAGGCGAGCTCGCTCATGCGCCGGACGGCGTATTTGAACACCTGCTGGCCCTCTTGGTGGACATAATGCATGCGCTGGTCGACGGTTTCGCGGGATGCCGGGTGGAGCGAGCCGCCGGCGGGCATGTACAAATTGCAGCCACCGGAACCGTCGATGTCGTGCGCGAAATCGATGATACCTTCCGAGTCCGAGGCCGCGGGTTCGAGCAGGACAGCGCCCGCGCCGTCGCCGAAAAGGACGCAGGTGGCACGGTCCTTGAAATCGAGAATCGACGTCATCACGTCCGAGCCAACCACCAGCACTTTCTTGTGCGCGCCGGCGGCCACGAATTGCGCGCCGACGGTCAGCGCGTAGACGAATCCGGAGCAAGCACCGGAAAGGTCGAAGCCCCACGCTTTCTTTGCGCCGAGACTGTTCTGGATCAGGCAGGCTGTGGCGGGAAACATCATATCCGGCGTCACAGTGGCGACCACGATCATCTCGATCTCTTCCGCAGACAAGCCCTTCGCGGCCAACAGTTTTCTCGCCGCTTCCGTTCCAAGGTGAGATGAGGCAACGCCGGGGTCGACGTAGTGGCGCTCGCGAATGCCGGTGCGCGTGCGAATCCATTCATCCGCAGTATCGACAATTTTTTCGAGGTCGAAGTTCGTGACCACGCGCGGCGGAACGTAGGCGGCGACTCCGGTGATCTTCGCGGCGATGCGATTGGGCATTCTCTCTCCGTAAGCCGAAACGCGCTCTGCTCGAGTCGAGATTGTATGCAATCCGGCAGCGAACTGACAACCAAAAGCCCTAACCGGTCGCGCGCCGTTCAATCAGGAAGGCGATTGCAACCACAAGCAGAACCGTTGGCCACAACAAGGCGTCAGTCACGTTTGACACTCGGTGGGATTCCAGCGCAAGACCGAGCGCCACCAGGACAAAGAACGGCCCCGTGATCGCACAGTGGAGCGGCCGGTTTTGCGCAAAATTAGCCAGGCAGGCCAGGCCCATGGCTGCGAAAAGCGCGGCTCGTTGGTAACGCTCCAGGTGTTCCAGATACAGGAGGAGCAGCAGACCGCCGTAGACGAGGAGAAAAACCACCACCCAGGTGAGTGCCGAGCGTCGCGTCAGGCAGCAGAACCGCTTCTCTCCGCGTTCGTCCATGTCTGGCCTGGATTCTAGGGTCGTGCGGAATAAACCTCAAACCGACGCTTGAGCGGTCCGCCCGGTCGAAAACAGCCGCGGGAGGAACCCTTTAGGGCTTTGTCCCTAGCAATTCATGGCGATAAGTGATGGTTGCCGTTTTGCCGAGCATGGCGGCGACCGAACAGTATTTCGTCTGGCTCAATTCGATGGCGTCGCGCACGGCCTTTTCGTCGAGCTTGCCGGCCAGGCGGTAGACGATCTCGATCCGGGTCCACACTTCCGGGGGAGATTTCGCGCGTTCGCCGGAAACGGAGACTTCCAGGGATTCCAGGTGCTGGCGTTTCTTGCCAAGGATGATGGCCACGTCCACTGCAGTGCACGCTCCCAGCGCGCCGAGCAGTGTTTCCATCGGGCCGGGGCCGTCGTCATGTGTGCTGCCCGCGTCGAACTGAATCGACCTGCCGGAAGGCATGGTGGCACGGAATTTTTCACCGCCGGTCCATTTCACCGTGGCCGTTTGCATCGTCGGCTCCCTTGCGCTGGCACTAGGGAACTTTACCGAGGTTCGCTCGACAGGTCCAGCCAAGTTCGTCGCCCTCGGCCTCTTCCGCTACGTGCGAACACGCCATGTCCCCGTGAGCGGTGATAATGATGTTCGCGTTTGACGCGGTTTGGTCCATTTCGATTCTGTTCTTGCGGCGCTACTTTTCCTCGGGTATGCACGGAGTCGTGGTCTTGGGGAAGGGCCGGCTGCAATTTGGGGTACGATCCGACGTAAGATCGTTCCTGTTCGTTCCTCCAGCCTCCTGCGGGCGACGGACCGCAGGCAAAATTCAAGGCCCCCAAGTTGGGAGTCGCGGCCTGCCGTGATTGGACAGCGGGTCGGACATGGCCCGTGGTAAGCGGTGCCCTGGCCGTATGTCGCCGAATAGGGAGGTGTTGTCGTGATCGAAACGGCTGGCGATGAACCACTCGGCATTCGGCCGCGTCCGGAAATCCGGCGCGGAAGAGCGGGCGAGACGCATGCTATGATGGCGAGTTTCCACCACGCGAGCAAGGAGTCCGGTTGGCTGCGCGGATCCTGAACGGCAACGTAATTCGCGATGAGATCTACGGTGAACTCGCGGGCGAAATTGCCGGGCTCCGGAGCGCGGCGATATGTCCGGGACTCGCTGCCGTGCTGGTCGGCGACCATCCCGCGTCGCGGCTGTATGTCAACAGCAAGATCGCGGCATGCGCCAAGCTCGGACTGGAGAGTTTCTTGCTGACGCTCCCTTCCTCGATCTCGACGGCCGAGTTGCTGAACACGATTGATGAGCTGAATCGTCGCGAGGACGTGGATGGCATCCTGGTACAAATGCCTTTGCCGCAGCAGGTGGACCGCAAGCGCGTCCTCGCGTCGATCGATCCGGCAAAGGACGTGGACGGTTTTCATCCGATGAATGTGGGCATGCTTGTCGAGGGACGGCCGAAGCTAGTAGCCTGCACGCCGGCGGGCGTGATGGAGATCTTGCGACGCAGCCAGATTGCGCTCGAAGGTGCCAATGCCGTAGTCATGGGGCGCAGCGATATCGTGGGCAAGCCAATGGCCATTCTCCTCATGCACGCCAATGCGACCGTGACGGTTTGCCACTCGAAGACGCGCGACTTAAAGCAGGCGGTCCGACGCGCGGACCTGCTGGTCGCGGCGATGGGGCGCGCGGCGATGGTGACGCCCGACTTCATTCGCCCGGGCGCCACGGTGATCGATGTGGGACAAAATGTGATCACGGACAAGGCCGAAGCCCAGCGAATTTTCGCCAACTTTCCCGAGAAACTTGACACGTTTCGTCGCAAAGGCTCCGTGCTTGTGGGGGATGTTCATCCCGACGTCTTCAACACGGCGGGCGCCATCACTCCGGTTCCGGGCGGAGTAGGCCCGTTGACCATTGCCATGCTCATGAGCAACACGGTGAGAGCAGCGGCGATGCGGCGCGGCCGGCGTGCACCGGCCGCACGCGCGTCGAAACACTGAGGAAACCATGCTGAGAATCGGCCTGACCGGTGGAATCGCGACAGGCAAATCGACCGTCGCCGACATGCTGCGCACACGCGATTGTATGGTGCTTGATCTGGATCCCATCGGGCACGCGTTCTTCGAGCCGGGACAAACCACGTACGACCAAGTGGTCCAGGAGTTCGGCCGCGAAATCCTGACCACCGGGGGAGCCGTCGATCGTTCGAAGCTCGCCGCGATCGTTTTTGCGGACGGGGCGAAACGCAACCGATTGAATGCCATTCTGCATCCGCTGATTCTGGATGTGGCCGAGAAGTGGTTCGCGGCGCTCGACCGGCAAGGCGGGCTGGAGTTTGCGGTGGTCGAGGCGGCGCTCATTATGGAGGCCGGTTACCACAAGCAGCTGGATCGAGTGGTGGTCTGCTGGTGCGGGCCGGAGCAGCAGCTTGAGCGATTGATCGCTCGAGGGCTTTCCCGCGCCGAAGCCCTGGCGCGTCTCGGCGCGCAGATGCCGATCGATGAAAAGCGCAAGTTGGCCGATGACGTAATCGACTGCTCGAGATCGATGTACGAAACGGAAAAGCAGGTGACCGCGCTCATCGGGAAGCTGAAGAAATTGGCGACAGCGGAAAGAAACATTTCCTGAACCGGCGGCGTACTTGCGCATGAGAGCACGCAGATCGCGCGAGCAAGGGTTCAAGGGGTGGATGCCATGGCAAGAGAAAAAGGCCGAGGCCGGGCGCTCCGACTGCTGGCGGTAGGCTTAATCATTGGGCTCGGTGCGTATTGGGCGGGGTCGCGATACGGCCAGCGACTTCCCGAATCGGTCGGTGCTGTACGCGCGTCGAAGTTGACTCTGGCTCGGTCCTCCGAGGTCATCCTCGATCCGGCGGAGGAGGAAAATGTCCGCGTCTACAAGCAAGCGTCGCCGTCGGTCGCCAACATTCTGACCAAGACGGTCGAATATGATTTCTTCTTCAATCCGGTGCCCGTGGAGGGCGCGGGCTCCGGATTCCTGATCGATACCGACGGGCATATCCTGACGAATTATCACGTGGTGCAGGAGGCACAGGCTATTGAGGTCACCCTCGGCAATCACAACACCTACAAGGCGCGGCTGATTGGAGCGGACAGTGTGAACGACATCGCGCTGATCCAGATTGATGCCAAAGGCCATACGCTCACGCCGCTGCCCTTGGGCGATTCGCGGAACCTCGAGGTCGGCCAGCGAGTGCTGGCCATCGGAAACCCGTTCGGTTTCGGGAGCACGCTCACCACGGGAGTCGTCAGTTCACTCGGTCGCACCGTACAAACCAGCGACAACACCTTTATCGATGAAGCCATCCAGACCGACGCGGCGATCAATCGCGGTAATTCCGGCGGGCCGCTGCTTAACTCGAGGGGCCAAGTCATCGGGATTAACAGCGCGATCTATTCGCCGTCGGGGACAACCGCCGGAATCGGTTTTGCCATTCCGATCAATACAGCAAGGCGCGTCGCTGACGATTTGATTGAGCACGGGCGCGTTCTCCGGGCCACCCTCGGCGCGGAAGGCCGCACGCTCTGGCCGGGCCTGGCCGAGGCGCTCAGCCTGCCCGTTGAGCAAGGCGTGCTGATCGAGCGCGTCGACCCGGCGGGACCGGCAGCCCACGCTGGCATTCGGGGCGGAAACCGGTCGGTCCTCGCCGGTTTGCGGGAACTGAGGATCGGCGGTGACGTCATTATTGCGGTCAACGGACAGGAAGTAACCAGCCGGTCCGATCTGAATCTGATGCTGAATCGGGCACGTCCCGGAGACACGGTTGAGCTGACCGTAATTCGGGGCGGAAAGAAGGTCACTGTTCCGGTGAAGCTGGGCGAAAGCTAGAGGATTGCTACGGCCATTCCTCGCGCATCTTTTGGCGCTCGTCCTCCGACACCTTGAACCAGGATTGGGCAGCGTCGCGTGCGCGCTCGAGCGCAGATTGCAATTCCGCTTGTTTCTTCCGGACCAGCTCGTCGTCGGCATCCTTCGGCACGCGAATCGGCGGGGCGACGAAGAGCACCGCAGGCGAAAAGGGCCAGGGCAACTCGAAGAGGTCCCAGGACCCCTTAAACGTGTGCGCCCAAGCGAGTCCGATGTGGAAGACGGAGATGGGCGCTCCGGTGCGGCGGGCCAACACCACGGCGCCAAGCTTGGCCACGTAGCGAGGCCCCCGAGGCCCGTCGATCGTGAAGGCAACGTGCTCGCCCTGTTCGAGGCGCTTGGCCATGGCCGCGAGGGCTTCCGACCCGCCGCGCGTCGAACTGCCTTGCACGGTCCCAAAGCCGAGACGCTCGATGACGCGGCGAGTCCACTGGCCGTCGAAATGAACGGTGTTCAACACCGCGATCCCACGATTCCGCCAGAACCACGCGGCCGGAAAAATGCATTGATGCCAGAAGGCACCGATTCCGCGTTCGCCCGCTTCGCGAATCTGCACGGCGTTGTGGGCTCCGACAACTTCAAAGCGAAGCGTAGGGCCGATCAGCCTCAGGACGGTGTACACACAAGCGGCGATCACGGCAATTTGCGCACGTTGCCAGAGAGAGAGCCTTGGCGCGGGAATTCCGCTCTGAAGGGTCGCGCCTTGGCTGGGGCGCGCGGGGGATGTCAATGTCGGCCCGTCTGGCACTGCTGTATAGTATAGCCTCCCCATGAAGTGCTTGGACCAATCCGGGCGGTCGATCCGCTCTTGGATTTCGCTGCTTTGGCTGCCGCAAATCGCCCCTTTGTTTGGGGTCGTCATGCTTTGCGCTGCAAGGGGCCCTGCGCAACAGGCGCCGACGCCGGTCGGCAACATCGAAGGCAGTGATATTTCGGTGGCCGCGGGCGGGTTGGCCACCGTCACTCGGACGAATCCGGACACCCCGACAGAAGTGGCAAACGGTGGAGTCGTAACGGTTCGCACCGGGCAGGCTCGGCTGATGTTGACGTCGGGTGGGGAACTGGACATTTGCGCCCCGGCGAGATTTAGCCTCGTCCAATCGGGTGACGACATCACCGTCGCGCTCGACTTGGGAACCGTTCGCGTGCAGCTTCCCGCGTCGACCAGTTTGCGCGTGTTCACACCGGAGGCGATCGCCACGCCGCTTGACATTCACGGCGCGCCCCGCGACGCGACTCTGGCGCTCGGGCAGGACGATTCGCTGCGTGTGAAAGCGGCCGCCGGAGCCTTGCTGATCGAGAATCAATTTTCAAGCCATAGGCTCGTCATACCCGAGGGTGGCGAGTTTTCCTTCGCACAGGGCCGGCTCGTGCCGCTCGCGGAGAATAGAAAGTGCGAATGCATCATGGAGGACGCACATACGCTGGCCCGGACGCCGGTCCGAGCGGTCACTGAGCCCGCGGCGGCCTCTTCGCCGCCGGATTCGAAGGGCGATACGACAGAGTCGAACATCGAATACAGTGTTTTGGCGCACGCAAACGAAACGCATCCCCTCCGTTCGCGCCCGAAGCCGGATGCGGTTGCGGCACCTCCCGACACCGTCACCTACAAAGTCGTGATGCCCCCGCTCACGTTCTCCGCAGCTTCACCCACGCCACCGCCCGCGCCGACCTCGGATCTGGTTCTACTGATTCGCACCGTTGAGGTTGAATCAGATTTCGAGTTTACCGGTCGCGTGAATCCCCCCTCGCCGGGTCAGCCGCCGAAACATGGGCAGGCAAAAGCGGACGACGAACAACACGGGTTCTGGGCCAGGGTGAAGCGATTCTTCGTAGGCAGTAGTTCGTGAGCGTGCGTTCAATTTTTTTCGCCCGATCACCTCGAAGCCGTTACATCCCTTCGTAGTTCGGCCCGCCACCCCCCTCCGGGGGAACCCAGTTGATGATCTGATAGGGATCTGCGATATCGCAGGTCTTGCAGTGCACGCAATTCGAAGCATTGATCTTCAATTTCGCTTGGCCTTTCTCCTGGATCATTTCGTATACGGCGGCGGGACAGAAATATTGACAGGGATTGCCGTATTCGCGAACGCAACGGTCGCCGCAGAGAGCGGGGTCGAGGACGACCAGATGGCAAGGCTGATCTTCTTCATGGCGAGTGCCGGAATGGTAGACGTCGGTTAGTCGGTCGAAGGTCAGCTTGCCGTCGCCTTTGAAGCGTGTCGACTGGTCGACCACGGTGTGATCGCGATTCAGTTTTCGATATTGCTTGTAACCGGCTTCGCTACGCAGGGGATCGCCGAAGCCGCGACCGCCGGTGACAAACTGCACGCCGGCCGCGAACAGGCCCTTCCACAGTCCTCGATGAAACGCTTGGTGGAAATTGCGTACGGCCCACAACTCCTGCTTGATCCAGCTCTGCTCGAGCTTCTTCTGATAGTTCGAAAGCGTTCGGGCTGACCACTCGCCCGCACACAGCGCTTCATAAATCGTCTCGGCTGCAAGCATGCCGCTCTTAATGGCCGTGTGAATGCCCTTGAGGCGCTGCGAATTGAGCAGGCTCGCCGAGTCGCCGATGATGAGCGCACCGTCGGCATAGCTGCGCGGCATCGAGTACCAACCACCATAGGGAACGCTCTTCGCGCCGTAGCGAACCAGCCGTCCGCCCTCCAGAATTTGCCGCAGGAAAGGATGGGTCTTGAAGCGCTGAAAAGCCTCGTGGGGATCAAACAGGGGATCGCGGTATTCAAGCGCGACAACCATTCCGGTCGAGACGCGGTTTTCGCGCAAACCGTAGATCCAGCCGCCCCCGTACAGGCTGGGATCGAGCGGCCAGCCAAGCGTGTGCGCGACGAACCCCGCCTCGATGCGGCCGGTCGGAACCTCCCATAGCTCCTTGATGCCGATGCCGTAAACCTGCGGGTTCAGCCCATCGAGATGAAGGCGATTCACCATCTCCTTCGTCAGAGAGCCGCGCGGGCCCTCCGCCAGCACCGTGATTTTTGCGCGCAGCTCGTAACCGGGCGTGAAGTTGTCCTTCCGCCCGCCATTTTTGTCGACCCCCTTATCTTCGGTGAGGACCCCCGCGACAGACGCCGTGCCGCTCCCGTTGGCTTCCTTCTCGTACAGCAGCTCTTTGCCGGCGAACTGCGTGAAGATGTTGATGCCTCTTTTTTCGACCAACCCGCCGAGCCATTTCGTCAGGCGGTTCAGCGAAATCACGAAATTGCCCTCATTGGCCAGGGGCGGCGGAGTGATGGGCAGTTTCCACGCTTTACTGGCGGTCAGGTAGTAGGCGGCGTCGCCGACCACGGGCGTGTCGAGCGGCGGGGCCTGGTCACAATCAGGCACCAGTTCGCGGAGCGCACAGGGATCCAGAATGGCTCCGGATAGCTGATGGGCGCCGATTTCGCGAGCCTTTTCCAGCACGTAAATGTTTTCCGCCGATAGCTGCGGGGATCGATTTGCGGAAGTGTGCTGTTCGATGAGCCTGGCGAGATGCAAAGCGCAGGCCAGTCCGGCGGGGCCGGCGCCGACGATCAGAACATCGGCTTCGAGCCGTTCGCGCTCAATTGAATTTCCTGCCGGCATGACGATGTCATCTTAGCAGAACCAGGCCGGACGTATCGGCCGTGGGCGCCGCGGCGATCCGTCCTTGGTCATCACACGGTCCCCACCCGGCCGCCGAGCGTAACTCCCGCCCCGGGGCCTTCGTCACAGGGAGACTGTGTCGCTTGCAAGTTGACCCCGACAATCCGCCGCGAATAGAATGGCGGGTTCGAAACGTGCTATAACGTAGTGGGATCAGGGCGGGGCAAATCCGCCTCTCGCGCTGTGGCGGCCTGAGGGTTCAAGATCGTCAATACCGGAGGAACAAGCAGAATGGCCAGCGTTGAAGAACGCGTGAAGCAGATCATTGTCGAGCAGCTGGGTGTGGATGAAGGCGAGGTGACTCCGACAGCTTCGTTCGTGGACGACTTAGGCGCCGACTCGCTCGACACGGTCGAGCTGGTCATGGCTTTCGAGGAAGCTTTTGGCATCGAAATACCGGATGAGGACGCCGAAAAGATCGCAACCGTCAAGGACGCCACGGATTACATCGAGAAACACGCCAAGAAATAGTTTCCTGGTCCGCTCCCGGCCGCCGAAGGGGGCGTCGCCGGGGGCCGCCTCATCCCCGAACAGGAGAATACGCTTTGAACCGCCGAGTGGTCGTGACGGGCGTCGGGCTGATCTGCGGGTGCGGCATCGGCACGGAAGAGGTCTGGCGCAACCTGCTTGCCGGCAAGAGCGGCATCAGCCCCATCACCGGCTTTGACGCCACCGCCTTCGACTGCCGCATTGCGGGCGAAGTCCGCAATTTCGATCCGCTCAAGTGGGTCGAAAAGAAAGAGCTGAAGAAGATGGGCCGCTTCATTCAGCTGGCCCTGGCCGCGTCTGACTTCGCCATACGCATGGCCGCGCTCGAAATCACGCCAGAGCTGGCGCCCGCCGCGGGCGTCTATATCGGTTCCGGCATCGGCGGATTCGACGTAATCGAGCGCGAGCACACCAAGTACATGCAGGGCGGCCCGAGCAGGATTTCTCCTTTCTTCATTCCCGGCTCCATCGTGAATCTCGCATCCGGACACGTTTCGATTCGTTACGGAGCCAAAGGGCCCAATTCGGCCACGGCCACCGCTTGCTCTGCTTCGGCCCACTCGATTGGCGACGCCTACAAAATCATCCAGCGCTGCAACGCGGAAGTCATGATCGCGGGCGGTGCCGAAGCGGCGATCACCCCAATGAGCGTCGGCGGATTCGCCGCCATGCGCGCGCTTTCGACACGCAATGACGAACCCGAACGCGCCAGCCGCCCCTTCGACGCGCAGCGCGACGGCTTCGTGATCGGCGAAGGCGCCGGCGTGCTGATCCTGGAGTCGCTCGATTTCGCGCAGCGCCGCGGCGCAAACATTCTCGGCGAAATTGTCGGCTACGGAATGTCCGGCGACGCGTATCACATCACGCAGCCGGCCGAGGGCGGCGACGGCGGCTATCGCGTGACGATGGCCGCGCTCGAGGACGCGGGCGTCTCTCCCGCCGACATCGGTTACCTTAACGCCCACGGCACTTCGACGCCGCTCGGCGACGCAATTGAAACCACCGCCCTCAAGCGCGCGTTCGGCAGCCGCGCAAAGCAGCTGCCGATCAGCTCGACCAAATCGATGACCGGACACCTCCTTGGCGGTGCAGGCGGCCTGGAGGCGGGCATCAGCGTTCTGGCCTTGCGCGATCAGATTTTGCCGCCCACGATTAATTATGAAAATCCTGATCCCGCCTGCGATCTGGATTACATTCCCAACCAGGCGCGCAGGGCGGAAGTCGTCTATGCTCTGTCGAATTCATTCGGTTTCGGCGGCACCAACGCTTCGCTCCTGTTCCGGCGTTGGGATGGGAAGTAGACTTTGTGCTCCGGGCTTCTGAACGCCTCACCCCTCGGGGAGGGGCGCTGCGCTTCTCTCGATGGGAGTCAGGCTTGAAGATCGGCGTTTCCATCAAACAGGTCCCCGCCAAGGACGCTCCCCTGGCCTTCGTCGAGGGCGCGGCCTGGATTCGCGAGTCGGATATAGGCTTTGAAACGAACGAGCCCGATAGCTTTGCGCTCGAAGAGGCGCTGCGGCTCAAAGAGAAGCATGGCGGCGAAGTGGTGGCCATCTCGATGGGCCCCGAACGCGTGAAACAGACCATCAAAGAAGCCCTGGCCAAGGGCGCCGATCGCGGCATTCACGTGGCGGACGCCGAATTCTACAAGCTCGATCCGCTCGGATCGGCGCGTGCAATTGCTGCCGCAATGCAGAAGGAGAATTTCGATCTCATCCTCACCGGATTGCAGAGCGACGACCAGGGTTTCGGCCAAACCGGCGTTCTGCTGGCCGAGCTGCTGGGCCGCCCGCACGCGACGATCATCATGGCCATCGAAGTCCTCGATGGCCATATGAAGCTGAAACGCGAGCTCGAGGCCGGATGGTTTCAGTGGGTTGAACTGCCGCTGCCCGCGGTGCTTACGATTCAGTCCGGAATCAACAAGCCGCGGTACGCGACCCTAAAGGGCATCATGGCCGCAAAGAAAAAGGAGATCTCGACCGTGGATCGCCATGCGCTCGGCGTTCCGGACTCGCCGACGCAGTCGGTCGAAAGAATCTATGTTCCGCAAAAAACCAAGAAGACGGAGTACATCAGCGGCCAACCGAAGGAAATTGCCGCCAAGCTGGTCGAAAGGCTTCGCCACGAGGCAAGGGTGCTGCCAGGGCCCGGATAGGCAACCACTAGGCCGCGCAGGCTCTGACCCGGCCCACGGTATAACAACATGAAAATCCTGCTCATCTCCGAACAGCGGGAGGGCAAGTGGAACAAGGTCACTTTCGAAACTCTCGCCGCTGCGCAGCAAATCGCCTCGCAAACCGCGTCGACCGTCTCTGGAGTCGTCATCGGCAAAGGCGTCCTGGAGCTCGCAAGCCAACTTGCCGCCTTCCAACTCGACGAAGTGTTGCTTGTAGAGCACGACCTGCTCGAGAAGTACACGCCCGACGGATTCTCGCTCGCCTTGCGCCAGGTCCTCGAAGAGGCCAGGCCCGATCTGGTCCTGCTGCCGCACACCTATCAGGTTCGCGACTTCGCCCCCAAGCTAGCCGCTTCGCTCAATAAAGGCGTGATTGGCGACTGCACGGGCTACCGGTGCGAAAACGGCAAGTTGGTTTTCGTGCGCCAAATGTTTCAGGGCCGCACCGCCGCCGATGTTACCTTTGCGGGCGACCCGCCGTGGACCGCCACATTTCAGGCCGGCGCATTTCGCGGAGATCTGGCCCGGAAGCGCGCGAGCGACAGAGCGCCGGTTCGCACGATGCGCGTGGATTTGAGGCCGGAACAGATTCGCACCAGGCCGCTCGAGCTCTTTCGCGAGGCCAAGCAGGCGGTTGACCTCACGCAAGCGCCCATCCTGGTGGCCATCGGCCGCGGCATCAAGGCCCCGGAAAACATCCCCATCGCCGAGAAGCTCGCCAGGGCGATCGGCGGCGAGATTTGTGCCTCGCGACCGATCTGCGATGAAGGCTGGCTCCCCATGGACCGCCAAATCGGCAGCTCCGGCCAGACCGTTGCGCCGAAACTCTACCTGGCACTCGGCATCAGCGGTGCGATTCAGCACGTGGTGGGGATGAAAGGCTCGCGCACCATCGCCGCCATCAACACGGACCAAAACGCCCCGATTTTCGAAATCGCCGACTACGGGATCGTCGGCGATCTCTTCGAAATTGTCCCTGCGTTGACCGCCGAACTCGAAAAAGCGCACTGAGTGCCGGCGACGAGCACTCTCCGGTTTGGCTGCCAGAGCGTTCTACGCGGCTTGCCTTTCGCTCGGTTTTCGTGCGATAAACCCCCGCGCGACTTGACTTTCGTCCTCCGTTTAACCTTCCGCCTGTAGAGAGAGTCGAGGTGCACCGATGCGAACTCGAATCGCTTTCGCCGCTGTGCTGATCGCCTGCGCTTGCGCAATCGCGGCGCGGAGCGTTGAGTCGAACCGTGGCAAGACATCCGCCTCGGCCGACTCTGTGGCCCAGATTCACGCCGTCCTCGTCGCCCAAACCGAGGCCTGGAACCGCGCCGATGTCGATGCCTTCATGAACGGCTACTGGAAAAGCGAGTCGACGCTCTTTGTCGGTGCCGGGGGAATTCTGCGCGGCTGGCAGGCCGTCCTCGAACGCTACCGTCGTTCCTACCCCGATCGCCGAGCCATGGGGCATCTCACATTCTCCGATCTCGAGGTTCACCTCGAATGCGCAGATGCCGCGCTCGTGATTGGGGAATTTCACCTCCAGCGCGAGCACGACCATCCATCCGGCGTCTTCACCCTGGACTTCAGGAGATTTCCCGAGGGCTGGCGCATTGTCGCCGACCACACCACCGCCTTCCCCTCTCCGTAAGGCGATCCGGGGGTGCCTTGGCTATAATCGCGCCGTGAACCGCCACACTCTCGCAGTGATCAGCATCGTCGGTATCTTTCTCGACCTCACCGGGAGCCTTTATCTTGCCTATGATCTCCTGGGTGGTCGGCATGGCCCTTTGCGACTGCTGACCAGGATGGTCACCTACTCGATTGTTTTTGGAATCGGCTACGGCCTCGGCCTTGGTCTGTTTTTTGGCATCGTGGCTGGCGCAACCACTGGAATCACCATCTCCATCGAATTGAATCGAGCTGCTCGTGGGCTCGATCATTATTCGTTGGTCTGGGAAGCGGTTTTCAGCGCCCTGCGCGCCCTTGGATTCTCCGCCGGGCTGTACCCGATGGTCGGCCGGGCATTCGCGCTAGTGTTCGGCCTGCTGCTTACGTTCGGCCAGATTGTGGCCTACTCGCGGGGCATGCGCCCTGCTATCGATTATCTCGCTGCGCGCCGCTCGCGGTTGACGCATCGCCAACTTCGCGGAACGATCGTTCGCACGATCGGCCATACGTGCGCTGCGCTGATCTGCAGCGCAACCGTCGGCCACCTTGCTCACCCCTGGTCCTTCGCCCTTCGCCTGGGGCTGGTGACCGGGTTTGTCACGGGCATCGGGGCAACTGTCAATCCCTACATCGAATACTTCGCCGATAGCCTGCCCGAACGAAGACTCGGAGCCTTCGGCGTGGGCCTGATTTTTTGCGGTTTCGTCCTGCAATCGCTTCAGTATTGGCTCGCGCTGCTCGACGTGCGATTGACGTAGGATTTGGTCTGCTGATCGGCCTTCGCGCCTGGCCCCCAGGCGACAGGAGCGACAGTTGCCGATAGTCGATTCCGACCCCGCTTTCGTGGATAATCTCTTGTACTTCGAGGTCAACAGAAGATGAAGGCGGTGATCACGGGGGGCGCGGGATTTTTGGGCTCGCACCTTTGCGAATACCTTCTCGAGAAGGGCTGGGATGTGCTGGCCATCGATAATCTCGTCACCGGCGCGGAATCGAACGTCAACCACTTGCTCGCCCACTCCCATTTTCGCTTCACCCGCTCCGACGTCTCGCAGTACATCGACGTGGCCGGTCCCGTCGACGCCGTATTGCATTTCGCCTCCCCCGCCAGCCCCCCGGACTATTTGAAGCTGCCCATTCAGACGCTCAAGGTCGGCTCGCGCGGCACGCACAACGCGCTCGGACTGGCGCTGGCCAAGAAAGCGCGGTTCCTTCTGGCCTCGACTTCGGAATGTTACGGCGACCCCGACGTGAGTCCGCAGCCCGAGTCGTACTGGGGCCGCGTAAATCCGGTGGGGCCCCGCGGGGTCTATGACGAAGCCAAGCGCTTTGCCGAAGCCATGACCATGGCCTACCATCGCTACCACGGCGTCGACACGCGCATCGTGCGCATCTTCAATACCTACGGGCCACGCATGCGGCTAAACGATGGCCGCGCCCTGCCAAATTTTCTCTACCAGGCGCTCCATGGGGAACCGATCACCGTCTACGGCGACGGGAAACAGACACGCAGCTTTTGCTACGTCTCGGACTTGATCGAGGGAATCTACCGGCTGCTCAAGTCAAACGAGCACGAGCCCACCAACATCGGCAACCCGCACGAAATCACGATCCTCGAATTTGCCGAGCGCGTTCGGGATCTGGTGGCGCGCGCAGCGGCGGGAGACGGCGGCCCATCGCGCGAGAAACAGATTCCGATCGTGTTTCGCCCGCTGCCACAGGACGATCCCAAGCAGCGCTGCCCCGATATCACGAAGGCCCGCCGCGTCCTCGACTGGGAACCGAAGGTTGATCTGGCCGCAGGCCTCCACCGCACACTCGAGTATTTTCGGGCTCAAGTTTCTTCCCGTACCTAGGCTGTTTCGGCTCTCCGTGTGGGAAGCAGGCCGCTGCTTGTGCACTCGCGAGGTTCGCCGGTCAGGAGAACTTCAGCTTGGAGATATCGACGGTAGGCGGCGGAAATCTGGGGTTCATCTCATCGAGCGTCTCAACGATGATGTGCGAGACGGCAAGGTTGCGGAACCACTTTTTGTTGGACGGAATGATGAACCACGGAGAGTGCTTGGTGCTGCACTTCGAAATCGCGTCCTCGTAGGCGGCCGTGTAGTCGCTCCAGAATCTTCGCTCGCGGAAATCGGCCTCCGAGATTTTCCATTGGCGCTCGGGATCGTCCATGCGCTCGAGCAGGCGTTTCCTTTGCTCGTCCTTGCTGATGTGCAGGAAGAATTTCAATATTCTAACGCCGTTCCCGGCGAGGATCGATTCGAACTGGTTGATCTGGTCGTAACGGCGCGACCAAACCTCCTTGCCAACCAGCTTGTGGACACGAACGACAAGGACGTCTTCATAATGGGAGCGGTTGAAGATTCCCACCTCGCCGAGTTCTGGCATGGCTCGGTGAATGCGCCAGAGGAAATCGTGCGCCGCTTCGACCGCGCTTGGAACCTTGAAGGAAGTCACCTTGCAGCCCTGAGGATTCATCCCCGACATTACGTGACGAACCGTGCCATCCTTGCCCGCGGCATCGAGCCCTTGCAGGACGACCAGCAGCGCGCGCTTCCGCTCGGCGGACAGGCGATATTGCAGGTTGTCCATTCGCTCGATGGCCTTGCGCAGACTGGATTCCGTCTTGTGGCCTTTGTGCCAGCCAAGCGTCATGTCGGGATCGTATCGGGACAGATCTAGCCTCGCGTCGGGACTGACGACGAACTGCTTTGTGAAATTCATTTCTGGCCCCCTCAACGCCGGCTGGGCCAACGGAAATGTACCAAGAATGGCTTCCCTGCGCAAAAGGGCGCGGGATCACGCGCTATTTACCCGCGCTTAACGCTTTTTTCATGGCGCATTCAAATGCGCGAAAGTATGATACGAGACGGACGCCGGGCATGGGCACCCTAACCCCTGACATTTCAACAGCTGTGGAGTCTGCGCCGGAGCGGGCGGCGGCCAAGCGCCCTTATCCTGGTGCGCTCATCGTCGTCGAAGGAACGGATGGGTCGGGGAAGAGTACGCAGCTCTATTTGCTGAAAAGGTGGCTCGAAATCGGCGGTTACCGCATACATTTCACGGAGTGGAACTCCTCTCCACTCGTCAAGTCGGCCACCCGACGCGGCAAGCAGCGGCGGTTGCTGACGCCGGTCACCTTTTCCCTGCTGGCCGCAGCCGACTTCGCGGACCGCTGCGAACGGCAAATCTTGCCGCTCTTGCACGGCGGTTACCTGGTGCTCGCGGACCGCTATATTTACACGGCGTACGCGCGCGATGCTGCCCGGGGTTGCTCGCCGAAATGGCTGCGCAACCTGTACAGTTTCGCCCCCGTTCCGGACATCACGTTCTATTTCCGGGCGCCGCTCGATGTGGCCGTGAATCGAATCGTGGCCGGGCGGCCCAAGCTGAAGTACTACGAAGCGGGAATGGACCTCGGGATTTCTCTGGACCGCCAAGAGAGCTTTCGCATTTTTCAGGAACGGATTCTCAATCACTACGACCAAATGGTCGAGACGGATCATTTCGTTCTGATGGACGGGACCATGCGCGTCGATCAGCTGCAAAAGCAGATGCGCGTGATCGTCCGGGAGCGAATTGATCTTCGACAGTTTGCGCCCAAGAAAAAGAAAAATGAGGCGAAGTCGCAGCCATAATTCGGGCCGTCCGAGCGGAGCAGATTCGCGCCCGCTACGAAGGGCCGCGGAAGCGCAGGCGGAGCCCTCGTCGCGTTTTTACGGGATTCCGCTTCCTGGGGTGAAGCTCGAAGAGCTCACCGGCTCGTTGATCGTGCTGGAGGGCACCGATGGTTCGGGGCGTTCGACGCAGATCGCGCTGCTGACGGAGTGGCTCGAATCGGAAGGCTTCGCCGTGGAGACCATGGGGCTGCGGCGGTCGTTTTTGGTGGGCGAAGATATCGACGGGCTGCTCGAAGAAAATGCGGTGACGCGCATGACGCTCGCGCTCATGTATTGCACGGACTTCTACGATCAGCTCGAGCGACGTATCCTTCCGGCTCTGCAATCCGGTCTCGTCGTGCTCGCGGACCGCTACATCTTCACTCTGATTGCGCGCGCCGCCGTGCGCGGGATCGGCCGGGATTATCTTCACGGGATCTACGAAATGGCCTTGCGCCCCGACCTCACCTTCTGGTTGAATCTGCGCCCGGAAGTGGCCTTCGATCGCGAGTTCAAGAAGGCGCACTCGATCAGCTACTGGGAATCCGGTCGGGACATGTCTCTTTCGAACGACCTGTTCCAGTCCTTTATCCGGTATCAGTCGATGGTCAAGCGCGAGTTCGAGTACCTGTCGAGTCGGCACGGTTTTGTGGAAGTGGACGGCGAGGTGAGCATTCCGGAAATCAACGGGGAGCTGCGCAAGAAGATCGCCGCGCACCTGGGAATCCGGAATACGCACTACCGCCCGTCCAGTCAACTGGCACAACTCTGGCGCTAAGTGGCAGCCCCGGTCCAACTAGCCGCAATTGACGCAGGCTCGAACGCGATTCGTCTCGTCATTGCGCGGGCCACGTCTCCGCACAATATCCAGATTCTCGAGAATCAACGCGCGGCCGTGCGCTTGGGCCACAACGCGTTTACGCGACGCCTTCTCGATGAAGACACGATTTCGCGCGCGGCGCGCGCATTCCGCTATTTCCGCGATCGCATGGATCATCACCGCGTGGGAGCCTACCGCGCCGTGGCAACCGCGGCGGCTCGCGAAGCGCGCAACCACCGCGAACTCATGGAGCGCGTCCGGCGCAAGAGTGGAATCGAAATCGAGGTGATCGGCAGCCAGGAAGAAGCGCGCTTGGTCTGCGCGGCGGTGCACGCCAGGCTCGGCCACCGGATTCGGCCGCGGCTCATTTTTGATCTGGGAGGGGGAAGTCTCGAGCTGAATTTTTTTCAGCACGGCGCCCTCGAACGCCGCGTCGCTCTGCCTCTCGGTACCATCCGCATGATGGAGACCTATCACGTCGACGGAGCCATTCATGAGGACTTGGCCGCGCAGCTCCGCCATCACGTGTTTTCGCTCTTGCGCAGCGCCATGCCCTCGCCACCGTCGCTGAGGAGGGCGGTGGCCGTCGCCTGCGGCGGCAACGCCGAGGCGCTGGTGCGCATGACGCCGGGCCCCATGTTCGACCGCGTCCCGTCGATCAATTTGCGGCTGCTTCGAGACCAAAGCTGGCGATTGCTGAAGCTCGACGTTCCCGGGCGCATGCACGCGTTCCACCTTCGGCAGGACCGGGCCGAAGTGATCGGCATCGCCGCAATCGTAATCAGTACGGTGGCCAAATGGCTCGATGTCCGCGCCATGCTCGTTCCTGGCGTGGGCGTGCGCGAGGGAATCCTGCTCGACCTGGTCGCCGAACAGTATTCGACAGCGATATCGGAAGAGGAGAAGGGGCGGGCCGCCGAAATGCTGGCCAGCGCGCGCTGGTTTGCGCGGAAGCTGGACGTCAGCCTGGCGCATGCCGAGCAGGTCTCTCGTATTGCGCTTTCGCTGTTTGATCAACTGCGACCGCTGCACGAAATGGGACCGGACCTGCGGCTCGTCCTCGAAGTCGGCGCATTGCTGCACGACTCGGGATACTTCATCAATCGCAAGGCGCACCACCGGCATGGCGAGTATCTGGTCGGGAACAGCGACATACCGGGGCTGCGAGGCTGGCGCAGAGACATGGTTGCGGCGCTGGTGCGGTATCATAACTGCAAGTCCGAGCCGGGAATCGAACATGGACCCTATGCAGCGCTTGACGGAGCGCGACGACGGCAGAGTCGCGTTCTGAGCGCGCTGCTGCGCATTGCCGAGAAACTCGAGTCCGAACATGCGGAGAAGATTCAGGGCGTCGACGTGCAGATCGCCGGCCGACGTGCGATTTTCCTGATCCGCGCCGCGGAGGGAACTCGGCTCGATCTCGCAGGCCTTGAAAAGAAAGCTGAACTATTCGAAAGGGAATTCCAGCTCAAAGCGGAGTTTCGTCGCGCTCAAAGAAAGGAAAAGGTCGCATAACTCATGATCCTGTACATCGTGCGCCATGGCATCGCCGTCGATCGGGCCGATCCCAAGAGCCCACCGGAATCCGAACGCCCGCTCACGGCCAAGGGGGTCCAGAAAACGCGCGCCGCGGCTCTCGGGTTGAAGGAGCTCGGCGTGAAGCCCGACGTTCTGGTCACCAGTCCCTATGTCCGCGCCGCACAAACGGCGGAGATATTTGCCGAGGCCCTGGCCTTTCCCACCTCCAAGATACGCGTTACCGATGCACTGAAGCCCCCCGCAAACCCCGCTGAGTTCGTGAAAGAGCTTTCGCGGGCCAAGGCCAGAGAGGTGATGTGCTTCGGGCACGCTCCCCACCTCGATCAATTGATCTCGCAGCTGGTGGGGGCCCGGGGAGTTTTCACGGAACTGAAGAAAGCGGGAGTGGCCGCGCTCGAGCACAGCGGAACGCAAAGCGCCTGGCACTTGCTGTGGATCGTCCCGCCCAAGGTTCTGCGTCAACTCGCGTAAGCGGCCCTGGGTTCCGGCATGGAGGCCACGATCAGGTGATGGCCCCATTGAAACCCGGACCGCCAGACGAGCCAGGGCGCATTCTTATCTGAGGTTCTCTGACGGAATTGGGCCAGGCGCGCCTTCCGTTCCCTCCCAATCTTCTCGAACCACACGGCCAGGTCCGCCGGAGCGAGCTTTGCGGATTGTTTCCGAATGTCGGCGCGAAGAACGTCGAGATCGTGTACCTCGCCCAGCAGATCCTGCATCTGCTTCATATCGCTGGCCCAGACTTCGTAGCGCTGAGGCAGAAAGTTCTCGACGATGTAGCGGAACCGCTTGATGCCGATTCTCGTTCTGTGCCAGGCAACGCTGCTGGGGTGCTTTCGGGCCCTCTGATGGAGGGCTACGGCCTCATTTAACTTGCGCAGCGCCTGGCGCTGAAAGACCACGCTCTCGAGGGGAAAAAACCGTGCCTGACCGGCCAGCTTACGGCACAGCTTCCGCCATGCCTTTCGGTCGAAGGCGTCGAGCGCTCGCTCGGCGGCCTGCCGACATCTCTTCTCGTGCCGGCCGAGCACGTGCAGCATATGTTTGCGGACCGGATCGCCCGGTTTGCCGAGCTTTTTCGTCCACTCGAGCTCGACTTGTCTGTCGCGCAGTTCGCCGAGGCTGTGGAATAGCTGTCGGCTGGTTTTCTTGAGCTTTCGCCAGCCCGGATCGGGATTGACCTTCCGCAGCGTTTCGGCCATCGTTCGGCAGCGGCGCAGCGCGACGCGGACGTCGTGAACGTCGTCGGCATCCCATCGAGGGCGCAGGTCCTCGATTCTCTCGAGGGCTTTGCCCATCCAGACCTCAAGTCCCGCAGTTTTGGCAGTGGCGGCGCTCGGCAAAGAGATCGCGATCGACATCAGAAGCTGTCCAGTCGCCGGGGGAGGCCCTATCCTAGCCCGAATTCCCGGAATTGGCCACAAGGGTTGCCGCCCCGGAGTGCCCGGCATTCACAGTTCATTCACATAGCGATAACAATTCAAGTGTATCAGGATCGAGGTCAGGCGTGCTCGACGACAACCCGCAGAGCCTAAAGGCAATGGCTTGAATCGTGGCCCGGAACGATTCGCCAGAGCCCGTCTCGCACTTGCCTGCACATCCTGCTCGAGTTATCGCCGGCCGCGAACAGCCGGAGTTCAGGAACGCTGCGGGTGCGGGCCGCGAACCCTCGCTCCTCCGATTTCCCGTCGAAACGAGCCAGACCCGTTTATGAGGGCCTCGATAGGAAGGCCCCGGCCGTGGCAATGTATGCTGTGTGTGCCTTGAGGAGGCCCGATTGGCAGACAGCCCCCGCAGCATCGACCTGACCCGGGTCGCTGAGTGGAATGAGGGGAAACTCGAGCGGAAATCGGACTGCCTCGCCGCCGAGGAGCCTCTTGAGATTCGTATCGGCACGAGTCCGATCAGCGTGACCATGCGCACACCGGGGAATGACCCCGAACTCGCGGCTGGATTTCTGCTGACCGAGGGCCTCGTCCGCCAGCGCGAGGAGATCATCAAGTTGGAGCTCAACGAGCAGGGCCATCGGACCAATCGCGGGAACGTCGTTCACGTCGAGCTTCGACCCTCTTGCGCGGCACGTGTCGAAAAGATGGGGCGAAATTTTGCCGCCACGTCGAGCTGCGGGATTTGCGGCAAGGCGTCGATCGATTTGGTTCGCTCACGAACACTGCATCCGCCGAATCCAAAATTTCGTGTCAATCCCGAGGTGCTGATCGCGCTGCCGGACGCCCTCCGCTCGTCGCAAGCCGTTTTCGAACGCACGGGGGGGCTACACGCGGCGGCCTTGGTGGATGCCTGCGGAAAAGCGCTCGTGGTGCGCGAAGACATTGGCCGTCACAACGCGGTGGACAAGGTCATCGGCTGGGCGCTGCTCGAAGATCGCATTCCCTTGGCCGAATCGCTTCTCTTCGTCAGTGGCCGCGGTGGATTTGAGATCGTGCAGAAGGCCATCATGGCGGGAGTACCCGTTGTGGCATCCGTTTCTGCTCCGTCGAGCCTTGCCGTGCGCTTGGCACGAGAGCTTCGATTGACCCTGGTGGGGTTCTTGCGCGGGCGAAGATTCCTGATCTATGCCGGCGAGGAGCGCGTTGGCACGACGAGGGCTTGACTCGCGTCGCGGCCGAACCCTTCCCGCTTCGAGTGCCCATCAGGGTGGGCAACGCGAGGGGGTATCATGATGTGGCCGGGCGGGCCAAGAGGTCTCAGTAGGGTGTTCTATCGGCTTTTGCGGCCCAGGTGCGGAAGGCCTCGAGCGCCTCTTCGCGCATCAGTTGGATCATGGGAATCTTGCGATCGCCAGGCGGCCGCCCCATCTCGCTGTAGATGAGTGAATCGTCAAACCCTGCCTCTGACGCATCGGCGGCCCGCGCGGCGAAATAGACGCGGGCCAGCCGAGCCCAGTGGATCGCGCCGAGGCACATCGGACAAGGTTCGCAGCTGGCGTAGATTTCACACCCCTTCAGATCGAAGGTGCCGAGCTGCCGGCAGGCTGCCCGGATGGCCACGACCTCGGCGTGCGCCGTCGGATCGTTTGTGGCCGTTACGAGATTGGTTCCTTCCGCGATGATTTCGTTGCCTCTAACGATAAGGCTGGCGAAGGGTCCTCCTTGCCCGGTGCGGACATTTTCAATGGCAAGCTCGATGGCACGTCTCATCAAACGATTCGTCACGTATAGCGGCTCGTCAGGCGCAGATCGAAACAATAGACCGCTAGGATTGTAGCCTAGAGGGGCCGACGCGGGAGAGGGAGGCCATGCCAGGCAGCGAGGAAGGAACTACGGCAAGCCCAAATCGAGACGGCACAAAGCAAATCCATCAGGAAAATAAGGCACTCGGGGTGGGAAGCGACCCTTTGAATCCGCGGCCGTTTCCGCCTCGGGCGCATCCTACGGAGCGATTTGATACTCCCCGTTCTGCCACGGAGAAAAGCGAAGCGCCGCCACGCCGATCGACCGTCTGCCCCTTTGACCCCGTTTACGTGGCCAGCTTGATGTGTCCCTGCTCGGCGGGCGGCGCCTCGAACGGACTGCGTCTCGCGAAAGAACGCTCGGCGCGACGCCAGGCGGCGAGCAGCGTAGTTCCGATCAGGATCAATGCGACGGAGAGTCCGGTCCACAGTCCGGTTGCACCCCAACGGAAATGAAAACAGAGATAAGCGCCAAGCGGAAGGCCAACAGCCCAGTAGTAAACAAAATGGCATAAGAGGGGCGTGCGCGTGTCGCCTGACCCGCGCAGCGCGCCCGTGGCAACAGCCTGCAGGCCGTCGAACAACTGAAAGAAAGCCGCAACAAACAATAACGAGCTCGCCGCTCGAATCACACTCGGATCGGGCGTGTAGATTCGCGCGATGTAACTTGGCGCAAGCCACAGCGCCACTGCCATACCGGCCATGAAGCCCGCACCCAGTGTCAGCGCTGTCCAACCTGCGCGGCTTGCTCCGTGCGGGTCGCGCCGTCCGAGCGCTTGTCCGACGCGCACGGCCGCCGCGGAGCCGATTCCGAGAGGGACCATATAGGTGAAGCTGATGGTATTCAGAGCGATCTGATGACTGGCGAGCGGAAGCGCTCCCAACCTGCCGATCAGTGTCGTGGCTACGGCGAAAACCGCGACTTCCAGTCCGAGTTGACTTGCCGCAGGAAAGCCCAAGGTCAGCAGTTCCCAAATGCGCGAGAGATGCACCCGACGGGACACGCGGCGCAAACCCGTCTTGTGCCGGCTGTCGTAAACCACGGCGTATACCATGAGAACCAGAGCCATATACACACGCGAAATTGACGTCGACCACCCCGACCCGACCGTGCCCATGGCCCGGAACCCCCAATGCCCATAGATCAGCACCCAATTCCCCACAAAGTTCACAACGTTAGCCGAGATCAGTGAAAACATCACCGGCTTAGCCAGATTTACACCCTGCAAATAGCGCCGGAAAACAAAATACAGCAGCAGAGGGAGCGTGCCCCAATTCAACGCGCCCAAGTAGGGGACGGCCTGGGCGGTCACCCGCGGCTCGATCCCGAGGAGCCGCAAAATCGGCACCCAGGCCCAAACCAACCCCATCAGTACCGGCGTGAGCGCGAAACTCAAGTAGACACCATTCACGAGCGATTTGTGCGCGTCCTCGAGATCCCCCGCGCCGAACGATTGCGACACTAGGGTGTCGAGGCCGAGCATCAGCCCGGTGCCAAAGATCGCAACCACGTAATACACGATGCTCGAGAGGCTGACGGCCCCGATCGCAACGGCACTGTCGCGCTGGTGCCCGACCATGATGGTGTCGACGATGCCCATCGTCATCCAGCCCAGTTCCGCCAGCACAATCGGAACTGCCAGTTTGATCATGGGCTTCACTTCGTCGGCGACATACCGGGTGAGGAAGCGTCTGAGCATGGAGAGGTCAAGCGCCGTCGGCAACCCAGGGTCAAATCAGAAACTTAACATGCCTACGGTCGCCCGTTCGCGCATCGATTCCAAGTCTAGCGGTATTCCCGAGCGCATCAAACGAGAATCGGATCCTGTGGTAGGCGAAAATGCCGCCGAGCGCCCGTTGCGGCAAGCCTCAGACGCACGGGCGGTTAGCCGGGATCAAGCTCTGGAACGAGCAGCCCGAAAGAGGGCGCAGAAATTTCTCCTTGCTCGAGATCATTCCTCGAGGGGCTTGAGCGGCTCGGGCGCCCGCGTGATGTCCTGGGGATCATAGTCTTGCAGGCCGCCCGCAATCTCCCCGGGACACAGGCGACGCAGTGAGTAGACGTATGGCCGAGGACCGGAACGCACGTCGACATGCCCGATGACCTGGAAATAGCTGCCGGCGTATCGGATCGTAAACGGGTATGTCCATTCCCTCCTCTCGCGGCAGGATGCGATTTTCAGGTCACAGATGGTGCCTCCCGGAGAGACTTCGTCGTCGACCCGCGGCAGCTCCGGGCGGCGCCAGCGCCTAAGCTGGCGCCAGATATCCGAGGCGGCAACGAGCGGAAACGACCCCAGCGCTTCGCCCGAGGATATCGCTGCATAGAACCGCACGATTCCCTCCGCCGCAAAATAGGCCGACAGGCTCGTGTTCACCAGGGAAGGCGACGTCCAAGCCCAGGGGGCGAAGATGACCAGCTCGGCGAGACCAGAGAAAAGCGCAGCGCGAGGCCAGTTAATCCGCAGCGGCCAAAGATGCTCCTCTCGCCAGCGCGTCGGGAGCAGCGAGAGTATGGGTCCAAGCAGGTATGTCCACACACTGCTTCCCTCTCCCGGCAGAATAACCGGAAAGGGGGAAGGAGGGAGAGCTAGGGCGCTCTCCCTCATCGAAGGAGTTAACCAGCTTCCGACCGTCTGCTGCGCGCAGGACTTACTGCGCGGCGACCGCCAATTCCTTTTCGATGGGCGCGCCCACCAGGTTGCCCCATTCGGTCCACGACCCATCGTAGTTCTTCACACTTTCGTAGCCGAGCAGGTATTTCAGCACGAACCAGGTGTGTGAGCTGCGCTCGCCGATGCGGCAATAGGCGATGACTTCGCCCCTACCCGTGATGCCCTTGCCCTCATACAGCTGCTTCAAGGCGTCCGCCGGCTTGAAGGTGCCGTCCTCGCTGGCTGCCTGCGACCACGGAATATTCGCCGCGCCGGGAATGTGGCCGGCGCGCTGCGCCGTCTCGCTCATACCCGGAGGAGCGATGATTTTTCCCGTGAATTCGTCAACAGAGCGGACATCGACAAGCTGCGTGCCGTTTTTTCCCTCGACGGCGGCAAGCACTTGCTCCTTGCGGGCGCGGATCGACTCATTTGGTCCCGCCGCGCGATAACTCGCCGGCGCGACCTGGGGCACTTCGTTTGTGAGCGGGCGCTTTTCTAGGAGCCACTTCTTGCGGCCCCCGTCGATCAGCCGCACGTCTTTGTGGCCGTAGTATTTCAGTTGCCAGAAGGCATAAGCAGCGAACCAGTTGTTGTTGTCGCCATACAAAACGACGGTGGTGTTGTTCGAAACGCCCGACCGTCCGAGCAGCGCCTCAAGAGAGGCCTTATCGATTAAGTCGCGGCGCACGTTGTCCTGCAACTGGGTCTGCCAGTTCCAGCCGACTGCACCGGGAATGTGGCCTTGGTCGTAGGCCGTGGTGTCAACATCCACTTCAACAAAGCGGATTTGGGGATCGTGCGCGTGGTCGGCGGCCCATTGTGTGGAAACCAATACTTCCGGATGCTTGTATTCAGACATTGCTCTCATCTCCTCGGTCCATTGAATTTTATGCCCTGGAGTTGTCAGAGCCCAACCGCTCGGGTGGAGCAGGCCGGAAAAGCAAAAAGCCCACCGGCCAGTTCGACCTCTGGCGGTGGGCTTCAGAAACTCTGGGCTAGATTCTCATTCCTAGGTAGCTAGCCTCCCGTGCCAGAGGGACACACATTCACAACAGATGCAACAACACGATTCGCCTCGCCTCCGGCAGATTGCCATGCCCCTATGCTACACGGAAAAGCGGCGAACGGCAATTGCGCAGCCGCAGGTCTCGAACCTTGGTTGGCTTGGCAGAGGGAATCGAAAGCGGCTATCATGCCCGCATTGAGGCTCGATGATCCCGGCCGAACAAGATCGACTGAAAAAAGCCGCCGCTGAAGCGGCCGCGCGACTGGTCGAAGCGGGGATGGTGGTCGGATTGGGCTCGGGCACAACAGCCACACTCTTTCTCAGCGCGCTCGCCGAGCGAATTGCTGACGGGCTGCAAATCGTCGGGATGGCCACCTCGGTCGAGACCGAACAGCGCGCGCGCGCGCTGAAAATCCCGTTGACCACCTTTGCCGAGCGATCGCAAATTGATCTGACCGTAGACGGCGCGGATGAAATCCTGCTGGGAAGCCTCGCACTCATCAAAGGCCACGGAGGGGCGCTGTTGCGCGAGAAGATCGTGGCGTCAATCAGCAAGCGAATGGCGGTCGTGGCCGACGAAACAAAGATTGTAGACCGGCTGGGCTCCCTGGTTGCCGTTCCCGTCGAAATTGTCCCTTTTGGTTGGGAAGCGACCGCGCGAAAACTGCGCGACCTCGGGGCGGATGCATCGATGCGCCTGACCGCCGATGGGAAGCCGTACGTTACCGACGGCGGGCACTACATCATGAACTGCGCCTTTGGGCCCCTGGATGAGGCGGAGGACATTGCCCGACGCCTCGATCACACCGTCGGGGTTGTCGAGCACGGATTGTTTCTTGGATTTGCAACCGAGGCGATTGTGGCCGGGCGCGAGGGATTGCGAAAATTTCACAAGGCGGCGTGAGAGGCGACTCCCTATCCTCGATCACAACGGAATATTGCCGTGTTTTTTGCGGGGGTTCACGTCGCGCTTGTTTTCAAGCGAACGCAGGGCTGCGATCAGTTTCGCGCGCGTTTGGGCTGGTTCAATGACGGCGTCGATATAGCCGTGTTCAGCGGCCACGTACGGGCTGGCGAACCGCTCGCGAAACTCCTCTACTCTCTCTCGGCGTAACCTCTCGCGTTCGGCTTCCGGCGCGCGCTCGAGCTCGCGCCTGTGCACAATATTCACCGCGCCTTCCGGGCCCATGACGGCGATTTCTGCACTCGGCCACGCGTAGTTGACATCCGTCCGGATGTGCTTCGAGGCCATAACGCAATATGCGCCTCCGTAGGCCTTGCGCGTAATGACCGTAATTTTCGGGACCGTCGCTTCGGCAAAGGCGAAGAGCAGCTTCGCTCCGTGCTTGATAATTCCGCCCCACTCCTGCTGCGTCCCGGGAAGAAAGCCCGGCACGTCTTCGAAGGTGATGAGCGGAATATGAAAGGCATCGCAGAAGCGAACGAACCGCGCACCCTTTACCGATGCGTTGATGTCCAGTACGCCAGCCAGAAATGCCGGCTGATTCGCGACGACGCCAACGGACCGGCCATCGAATCGTGCGAAGCCGACGACAATGTTCTTGGCGAAGTGCTCGTGCACTTCGAAGAATTCGCGGTCGTCGGCGACCGCGTGTATCACGTCCTTCATGTCATAGGGCTGCTGAGGATCTTCGGGAACCAGGGAATTGAGTCCGAGGTCCTCGCGGTCCCAAGGATCGCTCGCATCGCCCCGAGGCGGATCGTCCAGGTTGTTCGGCGGCAGATAGGTGAGAAGCTCGCGAATCATCGCCAGGCACTCCCGGTCGTCGCGGGCGATGAAGTGGGCTACGCCACTTTTCTGATTGTGCGTCATCGCGCCGCCAAGCTCGTGCTTGGTCACTTCCTCATGCGTAACCGTCTTGATCACGTCCGGACCGGTCACGAACATGTACGAGGCGTCGCGGGTCATGAAAATAAAGTCGGTGATGGCGGGGGAATAAACGGCACCCCCCGCACAGGGACCCAGAATCGCGCTGATCTGCGGGACCACGCCGCTGGCCAGCGTGTTGCGCAGAAAGATCTCCGCGTAGCCGGCGAGCGACGTCACACCTTCCTGAATGCGCGCGCCGCCCGAATCGTTCAGTCCAATGACCGGAGCGCCCTGGCGCATGGCCAGATCCATGATCTTCGTGATTTTGAGGGCGTTGGCTTCCGAAAGCGAGCCGCCGAAGACGGTGAAATCCTGGGCAAAGACGTATACCAGACGCCCGTGCACGCGGCCGTAGCCGGTGACGAAGCCGTCGCCCGGCGGGCGCTGGTCGGCCATGCCAAAATCGGTGCAGCGATGCCGAACGAATTTGTCGAGCTCCTCGAACGAACCTTCATCGAGCAACAGGTCGATCCGCTCGCGCGCGCTCAGCTTGCCCTGTCGATGTTCGCGTTCGCGGCGCTCGGAGCCGCCGCCCGCTTCAGCTTCGGCGTTCAGCCGGCGCAGCTCTTCGATGCGATCGTCATGTTTCCTGTGATTTGGCATTCCAAGCCTGCCGTGCAAAACTCACACGCTCGCAAAAACTGGCTCGGATTACAAGTATTTCCGCGCAAGGCGAGCCATCAAGCAGTGACGTTCGGAACGGATTAGACCCGCGCGCACCGCAACATGAACCGGGAAAGCAGGCCAGACATTTTCATCATCGTGAATCCGGCGGCAGGGCGCGGCGAGGCCCGGCGCCAAGCGGCTGCCGTCCGTGACTACCTCGGCTCAAAGGGGCGCGGAGTCGAATTAGCCGAATCGCATAATTCTGAAGACGTGCGCGCGCAAGCCGCACGCGCTGCGAGGAACGGTTGCCCCTGTGTCCTGGCGCTGGGCGGTGACGGAACGTTCCATCATTTGGCGGAGGGAATCCTGGGAACCGGCGCCAGCGCCGGCTTTCTCCCGGCGGGGAATGGAAATGATGTTGCACGCGCACTCGGAATTCCCGCGGATCCCATTCGTGCGGCGGATGCACTCCTGCACTCCAGGGTGCGTGTCATCGATCTGGTCCGCGCGCGATTCCCGAACGGCCACGTCGCTCATTCCATCTGCGTCGGTGGAATCGGTCTTGACGCTCAGGCGGCGCACCTGGCCAACACTCGATTCCGTGCCTGGCCGGGCACCAGCCGCTACCTGGCGGGAGCTCTCCTGACGTATTTCGAAGGCGCGGCTTTTGAGCTGCATGCCGACATGGACGGAAGGGGCTGGCACGGGCGTGCCCTTTTCGCGGTCGCGGCCAATGCGCCCCAGTATGGTTCCGGGCTGCGCATTGCTCCCGGCGCCCAGATCGACGATGGCTGGCTCGATCTGGTCATCGTCTGCGAACTGGCTTGGACGCGCGTGTTCGAGGCCATTCCGATTCTGCTTACCTCGGGCGATCTGCGGTTTCCGGAAGTCGAGAAATTCCGGTCGAAACGCGTCCTGCTCGAAACGGATCGGCCCGTCAAAGTGCACGGCGACGGCGAAATCCTGGGTGAATCGCCGGTCGAATTCGAGGTCGTTCCCGGCGCCCTTCGCGTCCTGGCCCCGGAGGGACGCCCATCGAGCAGCCGCTAGTGGCCGCCCTTCTTGTGCGAAAGCTTCAGCGGAAGGTTGATGTCGCGACGGGAATCGTAGCTCGAGATCGTTCGGGTGGCGGATTCCATGTCGTTGTGCTCGGCGTGGATCTCGTAGTCGACGTTAGGATCAAGGCCACTGAAGCGATAGTCGCCAGTATCGTCTGCAATATAGGTCCGCACCGACTGGGTTTTCAAATTCTTGAGATAGACGATGCTCGAGGGAACCGGATTTTCAGCTTTGTCAATCACGCTGCCGTGGACGGTGCGCAGCTCAGGTTCCTTCTGATCTTGCGCGCGAGCATGGCTTTCAAAGGAGCACCATACAGCCAGAAACAAAAGCGCGGGGACCAACCGCTCGGCCAGCAGGGCCGGAAGGGGCTTTCGCCAGCCCCTCAAAGTAGAAGCAACCTGGCGCCGGCAAGAAGCGCAGGAGCTCATTCGTGATCCTCTTCCTCGTCCTCGGCGTCCGACTCCTCCTCCCCCTCGGAATCCTCATCGCCTTCCGCCTCTTCTTCTTCCTCCTCTTCCTCATCGGAGAGAAGAATGAGATGAACGGGATGCGTCTGCGTCACTTCCAGCTCGGAATCACATTCCGGACAACTCAGAATTTCGCCCTCTTCCACCTCGTCTTCGTCCAGATCAATTTCAGCGTCGCATTCGGGACAACGCGTCACGTGCTTGTTCTCCTTTTCAGGCTGGGACCTTGCGAAGCCAAGTCCTGCCGGGGCGAATTTGTCGAACGGCAACGGTATTATATAACGTGGGTGTCAAGCTCGCGGTCAGGTTTCTGTTTTGGTCGCAGGATCCGGTCCAGCACAGGCCAACGGAAAATCGTTTCGCGCGTCTCTGTCCATGAAGGAACCTATCGGTTCGCCAGATCGCCGGGAGTATCCCGAGCGCCCGATCGTCGGCGTCGGGGGTGTGGTGATTGCGGAGGGGTGCGCGCTGCTCATCAAGCGCGGACATCCGCCGCTCGAGGGCGAGTGGTCAATCCCAGGGGGCACGCTCGAGGTTGGTGAGACGTTGCTCGAAGGGGTGCGCCGCGAGTTAGCCGAAGAAACCGGAATCGAAGTGCGCGTACTCGATCTCATCGAGGTGTTCGAGCGCGTTTTCCGCGACGACTCCGGCAGGCCGCGGTACCATTTTGTGATTCTCGATTACTTGTGCGAACCGATTTCAGGTCAAGCGCAGGCAGGGAGCGACGTGACCGACATCGCATGGGCCTCAGAAGGGGACCTCGAGAAGTACTCGCTCACCCCAACGGCAACGCGGGTCATTCTTCGGGCCTTTGAAATGTCCCGCCATCGCCGATAGAGTAAAGGCTCACACACGCGGCAGTGTTATGGAGGTTCGAAGGGCCGGGCCATTCCGGGCCGTCGTTTAGAGCACGGAAGCTCGCCGGGAATGCCAAGCAAAAGGGCGCCCCCGTAGGCCCGGCGTCGGCTCCTATTTGAGCTCGGCACGAGCGAAGGCGGCCAGCATCACGGCCTCCGAGGGGGGCTCGAGGACATTGTGAGCGGCAAAAGCGTTGGCTTCCGGATAGTTCGTAGCTCGAATTCGTTCAGCGGCCCGAGCAAGATCGTATCCGGTGTGCCGAAGCTGGATTTCGCGTCCAACGAGCAGCCAGTCGGCCCCGGGCGAACCAAACGGCATGCCCACACTGCCCGCGTTGACCACGCGAATATCCCCCACCACGCGGTCAAACTGCATATGAGTGTGTCCGCAGACGACTACGTCCGCCCGGATCCCTGTGAACAAGGCTCGAAGCCGGTTCTCCGGGGTCGCCCGAGTGAATATCTGATTCTCATCGCCTGGCGTCGCGTGACAAAAGAGCACCTCGCCGCTGCCGGGCATCTCAAGGCCAACCGTCTTGGGCCAGCTCTCGATGAAGCGCCGCTGCCCGGAGTCGAGCTGCTCGGCGTTCCAGCGGATCATGGGTCGATAGGGCTCGGGAACCGAAGCCGGCTGCTGCCCGGCCATCTGTTCGAGGACGGCAACCTCACCGTTGCCTAGAATGAACTGCGTCGGAATTTCGAGCGCGCGAAGATATTCAAGGGATTCGCGTGCCAGGGGGCCGGGAAGCACGTCGCCGCCGACGATGATGCGGTCTATGCCCTCGCGACAGACCTCGCTCAGCACGGCTTCGAGCGCGGGCAGGTTGCCGTGAATGTCATACAGTGCCGCAACTCGCATGGATGCTTGTCTCGAACTCCGGTATGGTGGGGTGGTAGCCTGAGACGGCAAAATAAAAAACGTAGGTGTAGCAAATCAAGGGAATGACAAAGGCCGCGCGGATCGAGCTCAGATCGGAGATGTAGCCCATGACCGCCGGACAGATGGCCCCGCCGATGATCGACATCACCAGCAATGATGACCCGAGTTTTGTATAAGGCCCCAAGTCCTTCAAGCTCAGAGCAAAAATCGTCGGGAACATGATCGAGTGAAAAAAGCCGATCAGAATGACCGCGACAATGGGAACGATTCCCCTGGTGGCCAGAGCAACAGCAACACACAGGAAGGCTCCTCCGGCGAACGAGGCGAGCAGTCGGGGCGGCGCGATCTGCTTCATCATGGCCGAACCTGCGAATCGTCCGATCATGAATCCGAACAGGTGCCAGTACAGATAGGTCGCCGCGGCTTTTTCGGGGGTGCCCGGGGCGGTATGCTCGACAAAGCGGATCACGAAACTCGTGACGCCGACCTGCGCCCCCACGTAAAAGAACTGCGCGGCCACGCCGCGCACAAGATGCTTGTAGCGCCAAATCGCTTGGAGTTCCTCGCGGATGGCTCGGGCACCTGACTGAACGGGCCCGCTGCCGGATTCCTGAATCTCCGGCAAGTGCGCGGAGTAAATCAGCACCGCGACAAACAGAAACACTCCGGTGATGACTAAGTAGGGCCCCGTGACACGCGAGGCTTCCGAACGCGAATAGGCAATCCATTGCTGGGGACTCATGGCCGCCAACGCCGCGCTTGAGTACTCGACGCCGGACAGGATGAAGAAGCGCCCGATCAAGGGTGTCACCACGGCGCCCACGGCGTTGAAGGATTGTGCCAGGTTCAAGCGCCGTTCAGAGCTTTCTGGCGGCCCAAGCACCGTCACGTAAGGATTCGCAGCGACTTCAAGCACGCCCTGTCCGCAGGCCATAATGAACAACGCGCCAAGAAAAAACCCGTACAGACGAACCGCGGCCGCCGGAACAAACAGGAACGCACCGACCGCGCAGACAGAGAGCCCCACGAGGATGCCCCTTCTGTAGCCGATGCGCTCCATCAGGCGACCGGCGGGCAAGGCGGCCAGAAAATAACCGCCGAAAAACGCAGACTGGACCAGGGAGGACTCGAAATCGGTCAGCCGGAATGCCTTCTTGAACTGAGGGATGAGAATGTCGTTCAGGTTGACGCCGAGCGCCCAGAGCAGAAACAAGCTCGTAACAAGAATGAAGGGAACGACGTAGCGGCCCTCGGTGAGGGGGGCGGAGCCCTCGGCCCTTCCGTTTCTGCCGCGTTTCATCTTAGGTCAGCGCGCGATCGAGATGGACGTATCCCCCGTCCACGTACAGATGCTGGCCGGTGGTGTGCCCGGACTGAGGCGACAGCAGAAAAACGACCATAGCGGCGATCTCCTCCCCCTTGGTCATACGCTTCTCGAGCGGGATTTTCTCCAGAATCGTCTCGAGTTTCTGGTCAGGATTCGGAAACGTTTTAAGCCAGGACTCATAGAGCGGCGTCATCACCTCGGCCGGCACCACGCAGTTGACGCGGAGGCTATAGGGCAGAAGCTCCGCCGCCCATTCGCGCGTCAACCCGAGAATTCCGCCCTTCGAGGCCGCGTATCCGGATGTTCCGCCCTGCCCGGTCACGGCGACTTTCGAGCTGACGTTAACGATCGATCCGCGCGTGCGTTTCAGGTAGGGCAGCGCGTAATGAGTCATCGCGTAATAGTGCACGAGATTGTTCTTAAGCGAGCCAAGAAATCGCTCCGGATCCCCTCGCTCAAGCCCGATCCCGTCGTTGCGCCCCGCGTTGTTGACGAGACCGTCGATGCGGCCAAAGGTTCGTATGGTCTCCTCGATCGCCTTCGCGCAGTTCTGCGGATCCGCTAGCTCGGCACCGATGAAGTGGCTGTTGACCCCGCGACTATGGAGCTCGGATTGCAACAGCTCTGCCGCGCTCGCGCCGCGACCGACAATCACGGGAATTGCGCCTTCCCTGCCACACGCGCGGACAATCGACGCGCCAATCCCTTTTGCGCCGCCCGTCACAATCACCACTTTATCTTTGAGCTCGAGATCCATCCGCCGCTGTCCTCAATCCGTAGAAGCGGGCTGCGTTCAAACCGAAAATGTTCTCGCGATCTTTCCGGTCAAACTGCCGCATGTAGCTCGAGACCAGCTCTTTCACCTGCCCGTAGCTTCCGGCCAGGAGACAAACGGGCCAGTCGGACCCGAACATCAGCCGGTCGACGCCAAAAGCCTCAAACACGACGTCCAGGCACGGCCTGCAATCCTCAGCCGACCAGCGGAGCCAGTCCGCTTCGGTAATCAATCCCGATAGTTTGCAGAAGACGTTTGGATACAAGGCCATGGCGCGCATCTGATTCGACCACCGGGCTAGGTCCCTTGCTCGGATGTTCGGCTTGGCCAGGTGATCGACCACAAATGGCTGTTCCGGAAATTCCGCAACGAATTCGCAGGCAGCGGCCAAGTGCCTCGGATAAATCAGAATATCGTAGGTGAAGCCGAACTGGCGAAGGCAGCGGATTCCCCGGCGAAAATCCTCGCGCAGGAGAAATCGATCATCCGGCTCCGCTTGCACAATATGACGGACTCCGCGGAGCTTTCTGTACCGCGAGAAACAGGCCAGCCGCTCCTCGACATTCGCGGCGCGCAGATCGAACCAGCCGACCACGCCCACAATCTGCGGATGTCGCCCGGCGCAATCGAGAAGGAACTCGGTCTCGCGCTCGGATTGATCGGCTTGCACGGCGATGCTGGCGTCCATGCCGTTCCCGGCAAGTTCGGGAAGCAGATCTTCCGGCAGAAAATCGCGCCGGAGGACGGACATTTCCTCCGTGATCCAGGTATCGCGGCGCCGGTCGTAGCGCCAGAAGTGCTGGTGCGCGTCGATATTCATGACACGAAACGAGCCGCCGCGGGCGAGCAGGACGTTGGGATCAGAGCGAGACTCCTCGCTTCCAGGGAATAAAGTCGTCTTGGGCGAGAGATTCGCTCTTTGTCTTCCCCTCGCCACTCGCGACCCGGATCACGAACTCCAGGATCTCTTCGCCCATCTCCGCGATCGTGCGCTCTCCGGAAATGATGCCGCCTGTATCGACGTCGATAATGTCCCTCATGCGCCCGGCGAGGTCGGAATTGGTCGAGATCTTCACCACGGGGGCGATGGCGTTGCCGGTCGGCGTGCCGAGGCCGGTCGTGAACAGAACCACGTTTGCCCCGGCGCCCACCTGTGCGGAAACGCATTCGACGTCACTTCCCGGCGTGCATTGCAGGTTCAAGCCCGGCTCGCTCGAGTATTCGGGATAATCGAGCACGGCCGTGACCGGGGAGGTGCCGCCTTTCTTCGCCGCACCGGCGGACTTCATGGCATCCGTGATGAGACCGTCGCGAATGTTCCCGGGTGACGGATTCATGTCAAATCCCGCGCGAACGGCTCGCGCACGCGCCGCGTAGTCGCGCATCAACTCGATGAAGCGGTCGGCCACCTCTTGGCTGACGCTGCGGTCGATCAGTTCCTGTTCGACGCCGCAAAGCTCGGGAAATTCCGAGAGAATTCCGCGGCCGCCCAGCGCGGCGATGATGTCGGCGGCGTGTCCGACGGCGGGATTCGCGGAAATCCCCGAAAACCCGTCCGAGCCTCCGCACTTGAGCCCGAGACACAATTGGGAAAGGGGAGCGGGTTCGCGGCGGCTTTGCTCGGCCTCCATCAAGCCGACAAAGGTTTGGCGAACGGCGCTCGAGAGCATGTCAAATTCCGTGCCGGAGCGCTGCTGCTCGAACCACAGAAGGGTTTTCCCCATATGCGGATCGCGCTTGGCGATCTCTTCGCGCAGGAGGTCCATTTGCGAGTGCTGACAGCCAAGACTCAGGATTGTCGCGCCCGCCACATTCGGATGATGAATGTACCCGGCGATCAGCCCGCAGAGGTTGCGCGCGTCTTCGCGCGTGCCGCCGCAGCCGGCCTCGTGCATGAGGAATTTGATTCCGTCCAGATGGTCGAACGGCCGCCTTCCGCTGCGAGCCTCGCTATTCGGGGCGAATTTGTGGTCGGGGATTTCCTCCCCGCGGCCGTCGCGATAGAGACCAACCAGCTCGGCGACCTGCTGCCGATGCACCTGCGGGGCGGCGAAGCCCAGTTCCTCCTCGAAGGCCTGCTTGAGGACCGCGATATTTCTGTTTTCGCAAAACACGAGCGGCACGACGAGCCAATAGTTGCGCGTGCCGGTTTGGCCGTCGGCACGGCGATAGCCGAAAAACGTACGGTCTCGCCAGCGCGAAACATCGGGAGCAGCCGCATGGAGTTGCCGGGACTTCTCGTGAAACGGCGCCGCCTGGTGATGAAGATTCTCGGTGGTGATGATTTCGCCGCGGCGGATTGGCTTCATGGCCTTGCCGACCAGAACCCCGTACATGATCACTCGGTCGCCCGCACTGAGATCGACCGTCGCGAACTTGTGCTTGGCCGGCACGTCGGACACCAGTCGGTACGACGCGCCATCGAGTTCAAGCTCCTGGCCCGGGCGCAAATTGGTGAGCGCGATCAAGACGTTATCGCGCGGATCGAGTTTGAGTACGCTTCCTGGCATGCAGCGAATCGAACCCTGGCCAGTCTATAGCAGGTGACCAGAATCAGTCGAGATGCTCGGCCAACAAGATGACCAGGCGCCGCGGGCCGTGCGCGCCCAAGACCAGAATTTTCTCGATATCCGCCGTACGGCTCGAACCCGTGATCAGGAACAGGCAGGAGCTGCGCTCCGCCAAGCCCTTCTGCTGCGCGCGCGCAAGCGCAGCCGGGAGGTCGGGCTCGAGTTGCGATTGAGAGGCGACGACGATGTGCACGGGCGGAATTACCGAGGCGCCCCGGCCCGCGCCCGATGAGGCAATCAGCACGGAACCGGTCGACGCAATCAGGGACTCGGCAAGCGTAATGGACGCCTCGGACGATTCGCCTGGCGCCCCATCGCCCGACCAGCGAAGGGCGCGGCCGGCGGCCGAGCGCTGCGCGATGCGGCGAAGCAACGGCGTGTCCTCGATGTAAATCTCGCCGGCCGGAAGCGGCGCGAGCAAATCGCGCAGCGCGTCAGCGGTCCCCGCCGTGTCCCGGGTCAGGACGCATTCGGTTATATTCGCCGCGCATTCCTGCCGAAAACGGGAAAGCGGGTCGGATACAGGCGCGAAAAGCCGCTGAGCGGTTGTCGAGGCCTGCTTCGGCGCACTACGGGCCAGCGCGGATTCGATGCGGCGAAGAATTCGCTCACGTCCGGGATGCTCGGGCGTTTCCACGTTCCCTCCACAAGGCGCGAAACGATCGGCGCGGGATGTCCAGCGCGGCGCGGTACCTCGTCCACGGACGCAACGGATCAAGCGCCGTTCCCGCGAGCCCCATCGAGTACAGGGCCCGAGCCATTGCGCGTCCGATCGACCCCGCCGCCCGAAATCGGAGCGGGCTCGACACGGTCCAGCGCCAGATCTTGAACGCCACGCGCTCCAGCCAGGGGCGGTCGGCCGAGCGCACGGCGTTTCGACGGTTGCGCAGCAGATGATGATGCAAATCGATCTTCACGGGACACACGGCGGTACAGGCACCGCACAAGGAAGAGGCGTATGACAGATGCGCGAAGGAACCAAGGCCGCGCAGGTGCGGAGTGATCACGCTGCCGATCGGGCCGGAGTAGGTCGTGCCATAGGCGTGTCCCCCAATGGTGCGAAAGACGGGGCAGGCGTTCAGACACGCCCCGCAGCGAATGCAGGCGAGCGCATCGCGCTCTTCCTCGTCGGCGAGCAGTTCCGTGCGGCCGTTGTCGAGCAGCACGACGTGAAATTCCCCGGGGCCATCGGGCTCGTTGGCCGACCGCGGGCCGCCGATCAGTGTGTTGTAGCAGGTGATGGCCTGCCCGGTGCCGGCGGTGGCCAGCACGGGCCAGAAGATGGCAAGATCTTCCAACCGCGGCAGTACTTTTTCGATTCCGGCAATGGCCACGTGAATCCGCGGAAGGGCCGTGCCCAGCCGGTCATTGCCTTCATTCGTCGTGACCGCGACCATACCGCAGTCGGCCACAAGGAAATTCGCGCCGGTGATTCCCATCTCGGCCGCAAAGAACTCGCGGCGCAGGGCTCGCCGCGCGGCGGCAACCAGTTCCCGAGGGTCATCGCTCGTGCCGCCTTCGGCAGCGCCGCTCAACTTTTCAGCGAAGAGTTTGGCGATATCGGCGCGCGTCAGATGCATGGCCGGCGTGACGATGTGAAATGGAGGCTCGTCGCGAAGCTGAACGATGAATTCGCCGAGATCGGTCTCGAAGACGCGCGCGCCGATGGCCTCGAGCGCGGGCGTGAGATGGATCTCTTCGGCCACCATGGACTTCGATTTCACGACCGTCCGCACGGCGCGCTGGTTGGCAAGGTCGGTGATGTACCGCCGCGCATCTTCCGCCGTCTCCGCCCAGAAGATACGCCCGCCGCGGGCCGCGACACGCTGCTCGAATTGGAGGAGATACTTGTCGAGGTGATGGATCGCGTCCCACTTAATCTCGTGGCACTTCTGGCGCGCCGCTTCCCAGTCGAGGAATCGGGCGCGCCCTTGCTCGACGGCTCGTTCATAGTGCTGGATCGCGCGGCGAACCGTCTCTCGCCGAGCCAGATCGGCGGACTGTTCCGCTGCCGCTCGAAGGAACTCGCTGCCCGGAGCGCTCATGCCCTGGACCCGGCCTGAGAAATAGGGCGTGCGCCCTGGCTCGTCTGATCTGTTCGCGCCAGGATGCTCGCCACATGAATCGTGTGAACTCGCGAATTCCGGCGCCGCAGGATACCGTCGATCTGCAACAGACAGCTCGGGTCGATGGAGGTGACGTATTCGGCCCCGCAAGCCTCCACGTTTCCTGCCTTCGTTTCGCCCATGGCCGCCGAAATCACGGCGAATTTTGTGGCGAACGTTCCGCCAAAGCCGCAGCATTCTTCGCTCGACGGCATCTCGATGAGCTCGAGTCCGCGCACGCGGCGGAGGAGTTCGCGCGGTTCACTCTTGAGGTGCAATTCGCGTAGACCATGGCAGGCGTCGTGAAAGGTCACGCGGTGGGGGAAGCATGCGCCGACGTCGGGGGCGCCGGCTATATTGACCAGGAACTCGGAGAACTCGAATACGCGCGCACAGATGCTCTTTGCTTCGCCCGCAAGCCGCGTGCCCGCCAGCAGTTCCGCATAGAATCTGCGCACCATGGTCGTACACGAACCGGAAGGGCAAACGACCGCTTCCGAGGAGCGAAAAACGCGCACAAACCGCTCCGCCAGGGGGCGCGCTTCCTCCCAGTAGCCGGTGTTGAAGCCGGGCTGTCCGCAGCAGGTCTGCCCCGCCGGGAAAACCACCTCGCAGCCGACACGTCGCAGGACGTGCGCCGCGTCGAGGGCCACCTCGGGGCTCAATTGATCGACAAAGCACGGCACGAAAAGCGAGACTTTTTGCATTCGCTGCTCACCCGCACCAATCGCGAACGAACAGTATAGACGCATCCCCCTTTTAGGGGGCTGGTTTGACGATGGGCCCCGCCCCACCCGGGATCGTGCGGTTGAAAAGACCCCGGCAAGATGCTAAAGCTACTCTCGCTCGAGCGCAGCGGCCGGCCTGAGGCGGGCGAGTCTGCCGCGCTCGATTTTCCGAACCATGGCTGAGACCGGATCGTTCGCGGAACGCGTGAAGCAGCAGGCGGACATTGTCCGCGTCATCGGCGACTACGTTCGCCTGAAAAAGGCCGGCGCGAACTTCATGGGCTTGTGCCCCTTTCATCAGGAAAGAACCCCTTCGTTTGCCGTCCATCCCACCAAGCAGATTTACCACTGCTTTGGTTGTGGAGTCGGCGGCGATGTCTTCCAGTTCGTCATGGAAGTCGAGAAATCGACTTTCCCCGAGGCCGTGCGCAGCGTGGCCGAAAAATGCGGCATTCCGATTCCGCAGACGCGCCCGCGCTCCCCGGAAGAGCGTCAGGAAAATCAGCAGCGCTCGGCGATTCTCGCGATGCATCGTGAAGCGGCGGCGTTTTTCACGCGCCGCCTCGACGAAGGGCCCGAGGGGGCCGTCGCCCTGGCCTACCTTGAAGATCGCGGCCTCGACCGTGACACGATTCTCCGCTTTGGGTTGGGTTTTGCACCAAGCTCCGGTGATGCGCTCCTTCGCCACCTGAGGGCGAAATATCCCGACAAGCTTCTCGGCGTCTCTGGCCTGTTTTCCCGCGACCAGAGCGGCCGTCTCTATGACCGTTTTCGGCGTCGGATCATCTTTCCGATCTCGAACGAGTCGGGAAAGGTGATTGCCTTCGGCGGACGGGCCCTGGGCGACGAGATGCCGAAATATTTGAACTCGCCCGAGACCCCGATCTATTCGAAGAGCCATGTCCTCTATCACCTCGATGGCGCGAAAGAATCGCTTCGCCAGAATGATTTCGGAATTTTAGTGGAAGGCTACATGGACGCCATCGCCGTGGCGCGGGCCGGCTTTCTGAATGTGGTGGCGAGCTGCGGCACGAGTCTGGCCGAACCGCAGATCAGGCTACTCTCGCGCTTCACCCGCCGAGTCGTGGTGAATTACGATCCTGATGCGGCAGGCCAAGCGGCCACCGAACGTTCCCTCGGGATCCTGCTCGAGAAGGAACTCGATGTGCGCGCACTGTCCCTCCCCGCTGGCGCCGATCCCGATAAATTTATCCGAGAGCAAGGCGCCGACTCCTACCGCAAACTGCTCGAGGAAGCCCCCAGTTATCTCGACTATCTGATCGGCCGGGCCCGCAAGATGGACCGCACGACCGCCGAAGGAAAACTCGCGGCTCTCAACTTTCTGATGCCCTACGTACAGAAGGTTCCGAATCGCCTTGTGCGCTCGGAGTGGGCCAGCCGAATCGCCTCCGAGTTGAGAGTGGATGAACCGGTTTTGCGCGAGTCGCTTCGTCGCGCTGCCGCCGATCGCCGCAGCGAAGTGAAACCGAAGCCGGAGCTGGTGGCCTCGGTGATCAAGCCGGCCGAGCGCCAGCTAATCCGCATGCTCGCCGAGGCCAGCGGGTTTCGCGAACGCCTCGCACGCGAATTGGCCGAGGGAGCTCTGCACCGCGGCCTCGAAACCGAGCGCATTCTCGATGCCCTGCTGGCGCATTCGGGCACCGAGATCGATCCGGCGGCCCTGGCCGCCGCCCTCGACCCCCGCGATCGCCAGATTCTCTTTGAGGTGCTGTTCGAGTCGGCTCCGGAGCCGACTTGGGAAGCCGCCCACAGCTGCCTGGAGTTCCTGCGCGGGCGCAAAATCGCTGCCGAACTCGCGGAATTAGAGCGCCAGATCGAGCGACAACCTGCGCGGAGTGAGCTGGTTGAGCTTTTGAGGAAGAAAAGCGCTCTGCAGGTAGCCCTGGCCAAAAAGCAGGGTGCGGCCTAAGCTCCTGATACGGTTGGCCCTTGGGAACCTTCCCATTGACGGCCAAAAGGCCTAAGGGGTATCCTTGTAGGGTTTCGGGCGAAACGAGCGGCGGATTTCCAGCATCTCATAGTACGTGTGTCGGCGCGGGGGATCGTGCTGGGCTTCTTGAGGAGATCAGGGTCGGGGACCGTTCCAAGCCTTATCCGTCAACAGACCAACAAGAGAAATCGAGTGTGCGAACTCAGCACCCTGGCCTTCTGGACGGGCCGGGGAGGAACCTGCGCCGTTCCGTTTGAGATCGGAACGAACGGGGGAGATAAAGCGTGACGTTGGCTCTTGAGGAAAAATACGATCAGGTGCGGCAGCTCATCGCTATGGGCAAGGAGCGTGGCTACCTGCTCTACGATGAGGTGAACGATATTCTGCCGGCCGAGGTTCATTCCTCGGAAGAAATCGACGACCTGCTGTCGACGTTCGAACGGTACGGCATCGATGTCTACGAAGACCTTTCGAGCGCGAAGGCGGCGCTCGCTGCCGCGGACTCGAGCGATACCGTCGAACTGCTCAAGGAAGAAGGTCCCGCCGAGGAAGATATCGATCTCACGCCGGGTGCGCTCGAGAAAACCAACGACCCGGTGCGCATGTACCTGCGCGAAATGGGGACCGTGCCATTGCTGACGCGCGAGGGCGAAGTAGCCATCGCCAAACGTATCGAGCGCGGTCAATTGCTCGTCCTGAAGACGATTTCGCGCGCTCCGCTCATCCTGAAGGAAATCCTGCAGATCGGCGAGGACCTGCGCAACGGCTCGCGGTCGATCAAAGAGATCGTTCAGTTCGATGACGAGGAGCTGACCGAAGAGAAAATCGAGCAGAAGACGAAGGAAACGCTCCGCCAAATCGACAAGATCGCCAAGCTGTTTCTTCAGGCGCTCAAGCAAGCCCAGAAGCTCGAGAAGATGCCTCGATCGAAGAAGCGCCCCTACCTTCGCGCCAAGTACGACCTGTCGCGCACGCGCGTCGGAATGTCCAAGCTCGTGCGCGAAATCGATTTCAATCCGTTCGAGAAGAAGCGGCTCATCGACAAGATTCGGCAGACGGTCGAGCGCGTTCAATTCCTCGAGCGGGAGATCATCAAGCTCGATCGGCGCGTCGAGGCGTCCAAGGCCGAGGTGCAAGCGGAGGCTCGCAAGGACCTGAAAGCGCGCAAGCAGGAACTCGACGAAATCGACGTTTCGACCGAGGTCAGTCCGACCGAGCTAAAACGCGCGATCCAGGTGATCGTCCGCGGCGAAGCCGAGGCTGAGCAGGCGAAGAAGGAACTGATCGAGGCCAACCTGCGCCTGGTGGTTTCGATTGCAAAGAAGTATACGAACCGCGGCTTGCAATTCCTCGATCTGATTCAGGAGGGCAACATCGGCCTGATGAAAGCGGTCGACAAGTTCGAATGGCGCCGCGGCTACAAGTTTTCGACCTATGCCACGTGGTGGATTCGCCAGGCCATCACGCGCGCCATTGCCGATCAGGCTCGCACGATTCGCATCCCGGTCCACATGATCGAGACCATCAATAAGTTGGTCCGCACGCAGCGGCAGCTGGTCCAGGAGCTTGGCCGCGAGCCCACATCGGAAGAAATCGCCAAGCGCATGGACATTCCCGTTGCGAAGGTGCGCAAGATTCTGAAAATCGCGCAGGAGCCGATTTCGCTCGAAACTCCGATCGGCGAAGAGGAGGATTCCCATCTCGGCGACTTCATCGAGGATAAGGCCGTCGTGTCGCCGTCGGATGCGGTGATCAACCTCAGCCTCAAGGAACAGACTTCTTCGGTCCTGAAGACGCTCACGCCGCGTGAAGAGAAGGTGATCAAAATGCGCTTCGGATTGGACGATGGCAGCGAGCACACGCTCGAAGAAGTTGGCCAGTCGTTCGCCGTCACGCGCGAGCGCATCCGCCAGATCGAAGCCAAGGCTCTGCGCAAGCTGCGGCACCCGTCGCGCTCGCGCAAACTGCGCGCCTTCCTGGAAGGCTCCGCCAACGAATACTAGTCTGGTCGAAACGTATATCGGCTAAAACCGCGCGGTCCT
>Ga0187783_10000126_pt1 | contig 57000 bp, 56 predicted proteins | sample 1015_SJ02_MP02_2_FD_132471 | JGI IMG/M metagenome (GOLD analysis project Ga0187783, IMG submission 132471) | Tropical peat soil microbial communities from peatlands in Department of Meta, Colombia - 1015_SJ02_MP02_20_MG | ecosystem: Environmental > Terrestrial > Soil > Wetlands > Peat | place... | reverse complement strand
ATTGTGAACCGCGCGACCTGATTCCATCGCTCTGCGAGTGCCAGACTGCTTGACAGGATTCAGAGGGCGGTTGTATCAAGCTGGCATGAAAAACCTCATATTGCTGTCGATCTTTGCGCTGCTGTTTGTCTGCGCGCCGGCGCCCGCGATAGCTCAGGAACCGGTCACGGGCGTTACCGGGGCCGAAGCTGACGCGCTTTTTACCAGCACGAACCCTCAACTAAATCTCAACAAGCAGGCTGCGTATCACATCATGAAAGATCTGCTTGAGGCCAACCACTGGGATCTAGCGCACCAATGGATCACCGACCGTTACATCCAACACAACCCGAACGTAGGATCAGGTTTGGCCGGCGTCGTTAAATACTTCACGGAGATGCGTAAGCCGACGCCCATTCCCGAACATCTGACGAAAACGGTAATTACGGCCGTCGTGGCTGAAGGCGATTACGTGATCGTCGTCCGGCCGCGTGAGTATCCCGACCCGCGCGACCCGTCGAAGAAATACACAACGACGTGGTTTGACATGTGGCGGTTCGTGGACGGGAAGGCCGACGAGCACTGGGACGGTGCGCTGATTAATCCCCCCGCACCGCCGAAGGGCAACTGATCGATCTATTGGTGTAACGACGGCTACGCCGCTGTCATCTAGGCGTCTGGGCGTTAGTATCCGGCGTGAGCTGGCGCTCGGCCCGGCGGCGCTGTGTAGCAGGGCGTGGGATTCCATTTGCTGCCGTCGGGCTCGCCCTTGAACTGCTCGGTGGTTATGAATCGCCCGGTAAGATATTGAGGATCTTCGACAATCCCCGTTACCGTCAGATAAGACGCCCCATCTAGATCAAAGCGATCGAAATATTCTGTCAGTACACTGTCCGCGCTGTACGGCACCCCATTCTTGCGCAGATAACCGGGTCGTAGGTGTGTTGTCACAACTTTTAGGCTGCCGCCCTGCGGCGCCGCCGCGTTCGAGTTGGGAGTACCGAATCCGCCAGATTGCGCCTGCTTCTGCCAGGATGCGACCGAGTCACCTTGCCAGGTAGGCTCGCCGCCATTCCATTTCGAGCCGTCGAAGTGCAGCAGGCGCGTTTGCTTGCCTGCGTCAATGTCGATTCGCAGCGTGTTGTCATCGGCCCAGGTGACGTGCAGGCGCTCCGGCAACCGCATGATTCCCGCAGCGCCGTACGCTCGGCACTGATTTCCCGCGGCGTCGTCTGCCGCTGGATCCCAAAGGCTCGCAACGCGGCGCCCCTCTGCATTCAGCGGAACAAATGAAAAATCTCCCTTTGGCGGCGTCATCATCCGCCATCTCCATTCCTCGTCGATCAGTGAGACCCAGTATCCGGTGAGATCGATTTTCGCACTGCCCTTGGCAGTCACATTTGCTTTGCCCTGCGCCACAGCAGCGGAGCTCTGTCGCCCGCTTGCAGTTCGGAATGCCGGACCAAGCGCTAGCGAAAACGCGGCTGCCATCGAGAACCATCGCACCGATAGCGAGCGGCTACGCGGAGTGCTATTCATCGCCCTTGCTCTGCGCACCGGGCTTGCGAGCTTGCCCCGATTTTTGTTTGCTCAGGTCGTTGTAAACAGCTGTGATGAACATATCCGTAGTCCAGGGGCCCGTGTCCGCCCCGTAGATCCCGTCGTAGTCGAGCGTTGGCTTGGCGGCCTTCACCTGCTCGAGCGTCTTACCCTTGCTTATTAGATCTGCGATGCGGTCACGAACGATCGTAACCATATCGCGATAGTTGACGAAATCGGTTCGGTCACAGGCGCGTCCATGACCCGGAATAACGTACGTTCCGCCTTCTTCGTTTTCTTGCGGCACCATCATGTCGATGATTCGGTTGAGCGCGTCGATTTCCCCGTTGATTGTGCCGCCTTTATCTAACTCGATCATCGGATAAAGTCGCGGCGTGAAAATATCGCCCGTGCTGATCACGTCGGATCGGCGGAAGAATACGATGCTGTCGCCGTCACTGTGCGCGGCGTGCGGGTGTTCGACGATCACCGGTTCGTCATTGAAAAGTTCCCACTTGTCGTTGTCGTAGGTGTCGGTCGGCCACAAATCTGACGGCACCGCTGGCCCTTTTCCCGTGTTCGCGCTCAGCCGGTCCAATAGCGCGAGGTGTGCCACCACGGACGCTTCCGTCTCCTCTCCGGGCAGCCCGCTGATGAAGTGGCCTGCTTTCGCGAGAGTGCTGTTGCCGCCGATGTGGTCTTCGTCTCCGCTCGTATTGAAGATGAATTCGATGGGATTACGCGACAAACTCCCGAGAGCCGCCAAAACTTGCTCGCTCATGTGCGCTGTTCCTGCGTCAACGAGAATGATCGCATCGTCGCCCACCTGCGCCGTAATGTTCGCGCCGGCTCCGACCAGCATGTAAACCCGTCCCTGCACGTGAAACAGGTGAACCTCCGGCTTTTCGGAAGCGCCGTCCGCGTGCTCTCGCTGTGCGTCAGCGCGTTTGGCGAACGCCGATGTGAACGCAAGTGCCAATAAGAAGATCGCGCACGCGATTTTCTTGCTCGCCGGAACGTCGTTCACTGGCGTCACTTTGATTGGGCTGCACTCTTCGCGGGCGGAGGGATCGAAAGCGTGCGGAGCTTTTGCAAGTAATCGGGATACATTGTCTCGGCGCCGCCGCGAGTCGCCTCAAATGGTATCCCGTAGTTCACCGAGAACTCGTGTAGCCACTCGTTCGTGCCGGGCAGATGATGCGCCACCCAGCCCTCCGGATGATCAAACTCGTGCCGCGGAATACAAGCCGAGGGAGTCAATGAATAGCCGGGATTGAAGACCCAGTGTGTCGTCCGCACCAGCGGCTCGGTCAAATACACCGGATCGTTCACGATCGAGACAATGGTCAGGACATCGCCGTGCCGGATGAAGTACTCGACCAGGTTGCCTTTTTCGGACCGTGGAGCCCCGTTGCGGCGCAGCCATCCCTCTTTCAAATAAATCGTGGTGACCTTGAGTTTGTCTCCTTCCCATTTGCCACTCGAGAAGCCCTCCCATGTGTACGGCGCATCAGGAGAGGGCGCCTCGCGCCCGTCCATATAGACCGTGCGCTTGGCGTTCATCCAGTACAGTTCGATGTGCCACGCCGAGATTTCCTGTGTAAGAGGATTCATCTCGGGCCAGATCCGAATGCCGCCTGGCGCATGGAACGCATAGTCGGCCGGATGTGGCTCGCATTCATGCTCCTCCTGCGACCATTTCTCCGCGGTCCAGCTGTCGGCCCGCAATCGCGCCGCGTCGTTGATGGGTAGGCCGGTATAGTCGCCGATTGCAGGATCGGTCGTGTTATCGGGAGCGGGCGGCTGGCTCCACGCCCCGGAGAGATCCACTTGTGCATTTGCGGACCGCGCCATCAACAAATACCCGCAAATAAGTACGCACGCAAACGTCACGCGATCGATGCGGCGTAGGATTCTCTCGAACCTCTTATGCTGAGCGATTCGCAAGTGGCCTCGGCGGGCACATTCTATGGCTCCTGTCGAGGGTCGATCAAGACCTGAGAACTTTCCCATCCCGGAGCCTCGCGGATTTCGATCAGCGCTATTCGGCCGGATAAATAGCAAGCGTCAATGCAATCGACTCACTTGCTGGACTTGATAGGCGCTTTGAGACGGCTGCCCTTCGCGGCATTTGCCCGAGGACGCCGCACGGCCCTGATCTTTCCGCTCTTTCCTCCTCCGCAAAAAAATTGATCGCCACCGTCGGATTCAAGCCCCGTAACGTGCATTCCAGGCGGCATACCCAGCATCTCCAGCACTTCTCCCGTCTTGGCGTCGATTCGCCGCAAATCGCTCTCGTCGCCTTCCAGGGTGCCATGCCAAAGCTCGCCCTCGACCCACGTGACGCCGGTAACGAAGCGGTTCGATTCGATCGTGCGAAGAATCGTCCCTGTATCGGGGTCCACTTGATGAATCTTTCGATCCCGATAGTGTCCGACCCACAGCGTCCCTTCGTGCCACGCGAGCCCTGAGTTGCCACCGTTGCCGGGTGCCGGAATCGTGGCCAGCACACGACCGGTCTTTGGATCGATCTTCTGGATGCGACCGTCGGCGATTTGAAACAGGTGCCGGCCGTCAAACGCCGTTCCTGCACGCGCGGCGACATCAATCAAGTGCACTGCTTTTCCACTCGTGGGATCGAACGCGTTCAGCTTATCGCCGGAAGCGAACCAGACGTGGCGGCCGTCATACGTAACTCCATGGACTTGGTCGGAACCGGGGAAGGGGCCGTAATCGCGAACGATTTCGGCGTTTGATCGTTTCATGGTTCTATCCTAGTCAGCTGGTAGCGGACCGGGCAATAACAGAGTTGCTGTGAGTCCCAGCACGGGCGGTGTCATCCACCGGCGGGCTCGCGCCCGGCCCAACGACTGCACCTTACCCGCTGCCGCGAGTGAGTCGAGCGCCCGCTGGACCGTGCGCTGGCTCGTCCCCAGCGCGAGCGCAAGTGCCGAACTGGACCACGACTCGCCATCCGCGAGAAAAGCCAGCACAGCGCCGCGCTCCCCATCCACGGGCGGCGCGAGCACGGCGACTTCGCGGGCGCCGCGCGGCGCAAGTGCGAACCCTCGACTGGTCGCGTTGATATCGGCAAGCGATCGCAGCGCCCTGCGCAGCCGTCCGACCTCGACTCGCAATCTCATTCGATGCGATTCGTCGGCAAGCTTCGCTCCGAACGCGCGCGACAGCAGTTGATCCCTCGGCGCGTCTCCGGGCCACGCTTCGCCCAACGCTCGTGCGAGCGCGAACAATACCGGACGTCTTGTCAGCGAAACAACCGTGTTGGCATGTCGTACCACACGACGACACGCGTCCACGACAAGCGCTTTCGACGCTAGCAACTCTTCGACCTCTTCGAGCAGTAGGACTCTCTGCTCGCCGCGTGCGATCAACCGCGCCGCGGGTGCCTTCAAGGCGACTGACGCGCCTTCAACCTCCGCCATCAGCGCTGGGATGCGCGCTTTTCGCGCAGCCCACTCGGCCCGGGCAAGCGCAACGCGTGCCGCTTTGGTCCGAACCCGCCGCATCGCAATCCCCGCGACCACGAGTTCATGTGCGGTTCTCAACGCGGGCGGAAAGAGCGTTGGATCGAGATCGGCTAGCATGTGCTCCGCCGTTTCCAGGAGCCCAATCAAAAGCAGCCTGCGGACCTCGAGATACCGCGCATACGCGGCGTTCGAGCGGTCGCCATGGTGATCGAGTATCACCCGCGCCGCGCTCAGTGCTTTCGTAGACCAGCCCAGCTCTCGCGACACGAGCGCAATCTCGGCTTCAGCGAGGACGCACCTCGCGCGCGCCAAAGTTTCTTTTGGGCCGAAAGCTCGCGCAGCCTTCCGCAAGAGTACCTTCGCTCGTTCTAGGTCGCCGAGCTGCGCCATCGCGATGCCTCGCAGCGCGAGCGCAGGCGCGTCGTTTCGCAACGCGACTTGGTTCAACGCGCCGATCGGATCGCCCGCCGCGAGCGCGCGAGCCGCCGCGGTGATCAGCGAGTCCATCGGAATCCCGCCACACTTGTCACTCCCACCATTCGATCCCCAACCGGTAAATATAGCTCATGAACACGAGCTACTCAGGTCATTTGGTTCCGCGTCTGGCGCGGAGCCACGCAAGAAGAAGCCCCAGTTACACACGTGTTCCTAGTTGCGTTTCGCGCGCAATGACTGGCAAGGTGGAATTGTGCCAAGCGCGACTGCAACGCGAAGACGGTGAGTTCGATAGCTGGTCTCACCGTGAAATTATTGCAGGAGGCGCGGCACTATGAAGGCGACGCAACCATCGAGAATTCAACCGATCTTTATCGGCAGATGGACCCCCAAAGTTTTGTTCTTGCTGAACGAGAAGTCTTATCGGCACGGCCAATTGCGCCGTCACATTGGCAGCGTCTCCCAGAGGATGCTTACGAGAACTCTTCGCAATCTCGAATCCAATGGTCTAATTGTCCGCCGCGTGACGGGTTCACGGACCATCGCCGTCGAGTATTCCTTGACCAAACAGGGAAGAACAATCATCACTCCGCTAAGAGGCATGTGCCGCTGGGCCAGACGACACGGCAGATCCGTCAGTGCTGAAGTTCACCGTCGGGACGCGCGTCAAACGCAAAAGCCGCTATTCTGAAAAAAGACCAAGAATCCGACAAAAGGAGAAACACGATGACGATGGCAACAGGTAAAGAGAGAGACAACGAACAGGGAAAAGGGCATCTCGCGATGAATACGCCTCCGATCGTGTCACAGCAGGACTGGGAGGCAGCGCGTCAGCAATTGCTGGCAAAGGAAAGGGCCTTCACGCACTCTCGTGACGCGCTGGCCGCCGAACGCAGGCGGATGCCGTGGACGGCGGTCACGAAAAGGTACGAGTTCGAAGGGCCTAAGGGCAGGGTTAGCCTGCTCGACCTATTCGAAGGTCGCAGACAGCTGATCATCTATCGCGCCTTCTTCGAGCCCGGGGTCTTCGGCTGGCCCGAGCACGCCTGCCGCGGCTGTTCCTTGGGCGCCGATCAGGTCGGGCACCTCGCCCACTTGAACGCTCGCGACACCACCCTCGTCTATGCATCACGCGCCCCGCAGACGGACATCGCGCGCCTGAAGGCGCGGATGGACTGGGAGATGCCCTGGTACACCATCACCGACAGCTTCGACAAAGATTTCGGCGTCGACGAGTGGCACGGGCACAACGTCTTCTTCCGCGACGGCGACAAAGTGTTCCGCACATACTTCATCAACAACCGCGGCGACGAAGCCATGGGGAGTGTCTGGAGTTACCTGGACATCACGCCGCTCGGCCGTCAGGAGACGTGGGAGGATTCGCCAGCGGGTTACCCCCAAACGGCGCCCTATAAGTGGTGGAACTGGCACGACAACTACAACGCTGGGACCTCGCCTGACCAGAAGTGGGTCGACATAGTGACCAACCCTCAAGAAGCCGCCCGAAAGCGCGCGGCAGAGGAAAAAGGATAACCGAGGCTAGCGAGCGAGAGCCTCGAATTAAGGACCAACGAAACAGGTGAATCATGACTGTCCTTTGTGCAACCCGAGTGCAGGAAATTCCCCCGCGCGTCTTTTCCGGGCGAGCATCGGAACACGCCTTCTTCGGAGTGTCAGCGCTGCTCTTCATGGCAAGCGCAGCGCTCACCACCGTGTGGTGCGAGTCCATGTCCGGCACGCGGGAGATGCCGATGCCGGGCCATTGGACGATGTCGATGACCTGGATGAGAATGTCGGGGCAGACTTGGCTCGGCGCGGCCACGTCGTTCGTCGGTATGTGGCTCGTGATGATGATAGCGATGATGCTGCCATCCCTCGTGCCTATGCTGCGGCGTTATCGCGAGTGTCTTGCTGGAGGAGGTGAAGCTCGACGAGGTCGGCTGACCACGCTCTTCGGCGTGGCGTACTTCTTCGTATGGACTGTGTTTGGAATCGTCGTGTTTCCGCTGGGCGCTGCGCTGACCACAGCGGAAATGCGGCTTCCCGGTCTGGCACGAGCAGTGCCAGTTTCGGTCGGTGCGGTTGTGCTGATTTGTGGGGCGGTCCAATTCACGCCGTGGAAAGCGCATCACCTCGCCTGCTGGCGGGAAGCGATGCGCGGACGACGCGAGCCGTCGTTGGACCCTGCCACAGCATGGCGACACGGGCTCCAGCTCGGACTGCATTGCGGCTACTGCTGCGCCAACCTGACTGCAATACTTCTCGTTATCGGGGTCATGGATTTGCGGGCCATGGCTGTCGTCACGGCAGCCATTACCGCCGAACGTCTCGCGCCCGGCGGTGATCACGTCCCGCGAGCCATCGGAGCCGTTGTCATCGGCGCAGGCTTGCTTCTAATCGCGCGATCAGCCGGACTCGCATGAGAGCTGCACCGCCAGCATATTCCAACGTGTTTCCGGAGAGATAGAAGTAATGAGGAACCGCTTACGATGCTCCCTGCGGATGAACGACCGGAGTTGATGGAACCTGGGGACGGACGCTTCGGGGATTGTCCACCATCCCAATTCCGTTAAGAATCGTTTCCACAACCGCTTGCTCGCCGACTGCCGAGTTGATCATCAGATGAAATCGATGACGATCCGGCCATTCGACGTCGAAGTACTGTTTGATAAAAGCAGCGCGGTCGCGGTCCACGGATTCGGCAAGTTGGTTGGCGTCCTTTTCGTTTTTTCCCCGTGCTCGTAGCCGGCGCACTTTGTCGCCGAAAGGAGCGTAGACAAATGCGTGAAACGCGTCGGCTCGATTCTGAAGGTAATAGGCTGAACCGCGTCCCACGATCACGCACTGTCCGCGTTCCGCAACGCTCTTGACGATCCGCTCCGCAACCTCACGGATGCACGACGCATCGGCAATTTTCATGCGCGGCGCATTCAAGCTTCCCTCGTGACTTCCTCGCATGAAAGCCAGCAGCAGGCGATGAAACAGGGGGTCTCGTTTTTCTTCGCGGTCTTCCACCACGCGACAATCGCACTCCATCTGTCTCGCGATCTCGTTGGTCAACAGCTGGTCCCACAGTTTCCAACCGAGCCGGTCGGCGACCGCCTTCGCGATCTCGCCACCGCCACTGCCGTATTCACGTTCGATCGTAACGACGCGGATCACTGATGTTCCTCGCACCCTGTGTTTGCGGGAACGCCGTTTCGTGCGCCAAGAGCCGCATCCCCTGCCGAGCAGGACCTGCCCTATTCCACGACTACCCGCCGTCCGGCTGGCTCATTTTTCCTCAATGCGAAGGAAAGAGCAAACATTATCGCGGCGCCCAACGCCAGGATCACGTACGTGTCCACGTACGCCAGCACGCTCGCCTGGGCAACGACGGAACGATATACAAGTGCCTCCGCTTGCTTCAAAGCCCGCACAGCATCCATACCGGAAGCGGCCAGGCGAGCCGCTAGGCCCGTCACTGCGTTGTGCAGCGTGGTCCCGCCTGGCGCGACATTCGCCACCAGATTTACCTGGTGCCGCTGCGCTCGCCGCGCAATCACCGTCGTGACGAGGGACGTGCCGACGCTGCTGCCGATATTCCGCATGAAATTGATCAGGCCTGAGACGTTGCTGCTTTTTTCTGCTGGCAGACCCACGTAGGAAACAAGATTGATCGGCACGAATAGAAACGGAAGCCCGATGACCTGCACCACGCGAATGAGGCTAGCCACCCCAAAGCTGATATCCAGATCGAGATTCACCGCAGAGTAGTACAGTCCGGCGGCGAGACTCAGCCATCCAAGTGCGATTAGATAGCGTGCCTGAAACTTTCCGGAGAGCACGCCAATCAGCGGCATTGTGAACAGCAAGACCACCGAACCTCCGGAAAGCACCAACCCCGAGGTTTCGGCCGTGTAACCCATCAATGTCTGAAGAAATTGAGGCATCACTACCAAGCTCGAAAAGTAGATCAGACCCAGGATGAACATCATGAAATTAGCGCCCAGGAAGTTCAGATTCTTGTACAACCGAACGTCCACCACGGCGTTTTTAGAAAACCACCATTCCCAAATGAACAGCGAGACGAGGCCCACAGTAGCCAGGACGAAAAAGGTCAGAATGAAATGCGAACCAAACCAATCATCCTCCTGCCCCTTATCCAGCATTACTTGCAGCGCGCCAACACCAATCACGAGCAGCGACACGCCTACATAGTCGATTTGCGCCAGCGCGTTCTTGATCCGCTTGGCCCAGGGCGGGTCGTCTATGAACCGCAGCACCAGGAACAGCGTCACGATGCCGACAGGAAGATTGATAAAGAAAATCCAGCGCCAGCTGTAGTTGTCCGTGATCCAGCCGCCCAGCGTTGGCCCAACTGTCGGCGCAACGATCACCGTGATTCCGTACACCGCAAACGCCAGACCTCGTTTTTCCGGTGGAAACGAATCGGCCAAAATGGATTGCGCCAATGGCTGAAGTCCGCCTCCGCCCGCGCCTTGCAGCACCCGAAATAGAATCAACATGCTCAGGCTTGGTGCGAGCCCGCACAGAAGAGAACTCACTGTGAAAATTGCGACGCACGCCATGAAAAGTCGCTTGCGCCCGACGACAGTTACGAGCCATCCGCTGATCGGCAACACGATGGCGTTCGCGACTAGATAGGACGTCAGCACCCAAGTGCTCTCGTCGTTGCTCACCCCGAGGTTTCCTGCCATATAGGGGAGCGCCACATTCGCTATGCTCGTATCGAGGACCTCCATAAACGCTGCCAGCGCTACGACGACTGCAATCAGCCAAGGATTGAATTGGGGTGTCCAGACGACAGGCGGCGGAGACGGTGGGACGTCCTCGCGAGCCCTGAGTGCGGGCGTGGATGACTGAGCTCCAGTGGTCTCTGCCATTGGTTTTGAGGGAGCTGTTGAAGCGCTGCTCCCGTTCTGTAGAGGATGCTGGGTATGGCCCGGCGGATTCTAATTTTGAGTGCGCGTATCTTGAGGCGATTTCACCGGCTGTTGAGACGTGATCCCGCAGCGCCGACGTCGATTGGCGCAGCAATTCCGTCGCTGGAGATCACCGATGGATGAGAACGCTATCGATCAGATCATCTGTGCCCTATTTCAATCGATCCTTTCAAGTAAGCTCCATCTTCGACGAGGATGCGGCCTGTCACCACATCTCCCCGTGCGGTTCCTTCCGATTTGATTTCCAGCCGTTCTCGTATGCGTAGATTGCCGACGAGAGTTCCGCGAATGGAAGCCTCTCGAGCCTCCACGTTCCCGGCGAGATTCCCATCTTGCCCCACCGTCAGCTTCCCCTCGCCCATCTGAACGGGTCCTTCGACTCGTCCGTCGATTTCGATATCCTCGTTTGCGGAGATTGAACCCTTAATCCGCAAGCTGGATCCAATCCGGGTTTTTTCGTGCTGTACGTCAGGGCTTGTCGCGTGCTCCTGACTCGCGCGTCGGAGATCGTCATACGTTTTGCTCACGGAAACTCTCCTATCATGGTATTGGCTTCCAGCTGGTGTGTGGAAGTGTACCAATGAAGACCTTCCGCGTGCACTCTTACCAGATACATGGTCAGCGCGGTACGACTCGCCTTTTAGGCTGCGCCTGCTAGCGGCCGGTTCAGCAGCAGTTGGCGGGGCAAATGTGTGAGTAGAGTTTCTACCTGGGAGCGAGTTGCAAAATTCTTTTTTCGCTCTCAACCTTAGTTCGCGCTACCGGCTGTTTTCTTCCCCCGGCAACGGGAATAGTGCGATTGCCGTGAACGCCCCGAGCGCGACGCCCGGTGGCGGACCGAGCAATCCAAAAGTAGCCGCGATCAATCCCCACCGTCGTGCTGACGCTGATGCTTGAAGTAGCGCGAAGCCGGCAAGAAATGCGAACGCTCCGGAAATCAAGGCCATCACTACGGTCGCAACCAGCAAGACGTGAAAAAGGGTCATCCACGTGAAAGGGTCAGCGACGTGGCTAATGATCGCCCCCCACATCAGCGTAAGCGTGCGGTTATAGACCACGATCCACGCTGCGGCCGCGAGCATCAGCACGCCGTAAAGAAGCCACAACGTGCCGAGGGTTGGGTATCGAAGGCTCTCATCCTTTGTCATTGGGTGCTGGGCCGAGACGATAAGCGCGCCACTGTTTGGCCGCCATACGGCAAAGCACTGAAATTGAAATCGAGGGAACGGCAGAGCCACCGTTTGATCTTACTTAGACGAGCCCTTCGTCATTGCGAATGAGCGTGTGTCGGGCGGCGGAACGTAATAACCACGATCGCTGCCGAATCCGTCGCCGCTCCAGCCTGTCTCGCGGGAATGAATTGCCACTGCTGCGTGGCGCTCACAGCTGCCGCAGTTAACGATTCCGCGCCGCGCACAACCGACGTCGATTTGATTCGGCCCTGCGCATCAATGTATTCGTACAGGATCACGCTGTCGCCCGCATCGCCGGTCAGTGGGTAATCTGGCTCCACGGTAACCGAGGGCAGCGCGCCGCGATCGGCGGAATCCGGAAATGGCTCGCGGTAGGTGTGTCCCTTCGATGTCGCGGGCCGCAGAAAAGATTGTGGGAACTGGAAAACAATCCCGATCCTTGTGCTAACAGCGCGCCCGCCGGCAGGGCTCGGCGAGAAGGTCCACGTGTGTACCGCGTCGACTGCCGCTTCAAGGAAAGGCGAGCTGCCGGACACGACTCTCAAGTCCATCAACTTCCCGTCTTGATCCACCCGCGCGTCCATCAGGACTGTGTCGCCAAACAGCGCTTGTGTCGGATAAGGCGCGCCTACCAGAGAAAGCGGAATAGGAGTCGAAGACGATTGTGCGTCCGTCAACGAAACCGCTGCTTTTGTCGATGATTCAGGCGCCGAGTCCCAGGGAACGTGCAGTTGCTCCAGCAGGCTGATGGCGTAGTGAATACGAAGTGCCGCTCCCGGTGCCACTCTCGTTTCGCCGGCATGAGCGCCTTCAGACACTACGACCGGATGCATCCACTGCCCGATGACAATGCCGACGACGGAATCCGTTTCCGCGGATATCAACGGCGAGCCACTTTGGCCAGAAAGAATTTCATGATCGAAGAGCAACAGTTCGAGATCTGCCGCTTCTTCTCGATAAAACTGATAGTCAACCAACTCGCCGCGTGAAACTTCCTCGAGCGGTGCGGCCGAACTGTGCGCATTCAGCACATCCGGCGGCAGCAACGATTCCGCCTGCACGGATTGTCCCAACGGAGGAGTCGAAGCCGATAATGCTAGGTGCGCAATCTTTGTCTCGCTTTCGAACGGATTCGGTTTTGCCTGCAGGATCGCGACATCGTGGTCCCAGTCCGCGGCGACGATCGGAGCCTCGAACATGTGACGCGGGCCTTCGGGCGGGCCCACGAGAACATAAGGTTCGCCTCCGTTCCGAAAATACGACAGCAGATGCGCTGCGGTGATCAGATAACCGCGCTGGTTTATGAAGAACCCGTTTCCGAAAAACATGTAGCGATAGCCGTCTTGGGCGGATTTGTCCAGCGGATAGACCACCTGACAAAGGGCGGCTGAAGGGTCGGTAGCAACCGGCGTCCCGCCTGAAATTGCTTCCGCGAAAAACAAGAAAAAGACGAATAACGCTGCGACTGATCTTGTCGTTGCTGTCTGGTTGAATTTCACTCGAATAAGGCCCCCATGCGGACCTTATGAAACGGGCATCGAGTGACGAATGGACTGAAAGGATCATTCGACTGGTAGCAGGGACATGGACGTACTAAAACTCAGAGGACGCTTGCTTCCATTTTTTCGCTCTACCGAACGGACGTAAGTCTCACAGTTACAGTGACGAAGTTTTTGGCGTGGGCAAATCCCCTTGACTCCTCCGGGCGCCCGTGCAAGATTCTCGCGGCGTTCAGCGCCGAAATTTTGAGTCTCGATCGCTAGAGGTTCACCGGATGCGTCTTCCACCGGGCGTGAGCAGTAAAGAATTTTCCGCCGCGATTCAGCAGTTTGAATCTGCCATCGGCAAGGATTGGGTTTTCACTGCCGACGCCGACGTCACGCTCTATCGCGACCCTTACTCCCCTTTCCGGGGCGATGAGCAAGAGGAGAAAGTCCCGTCGGCCGCAGTCGCACCTGCCAGCGTTGAAGAAGTGCAAGCGGTCGTGAGAATCGCCAATCAGTACAAGATTCCGCTCTGGCCTGTTTCTACCGGCAAGAATCTCGGATATGGCGGCGCCTCGCCCGCTCTTTCGGGCACTGCGATTCTCGACTTGAAGCGCATGAATCGAATCCTCGAAGTCAACGACCGGAATCACTATGCCCTTGTCGAGCCAGGCGTCAGCTACTTCGATCTTTACCGCTATATCCAGGAGAACACGCTCAAGGTCTGGATCGATCCGCCGGATCCCGGCTGGGGCAGCCTGATTGGCAACACACTCGAGCGAGGCGGCGGGCGCACTCCCATGCACGAGCACTACGCGTGGCAGTGCGGACTCGAAGTGGTCCTACCCAACGGTGAACTGGTGCGCACGGGAATGGGCGCTTTGCCCGGCTCAAAGACGTGGCAGCAGTACAAGTACGGCTTCGGGCCTTATGTCGACGGGCTTTTTTCGCAATCGAGCTTGGGCGTCGTCACGAAGATGGGTGTGTGGCTTATGCCTGAGCCGGAGGCCTACCGCGCCGGCACCGCCAGCGTGCCCCGGCACGACGACCTGATTCCGTTCGTAGACACCCTCGCCTATCTCCGGAATTCGCAAATCGTTCAGGGCATGTTTTCAGTGAGCAGTCCGCTGCTCTTCTACCGCCGGTCGCACGGTGGCTCGATACTCGATGTACCGAACGGTCCGTCGGTCGAGGAGATGGAGCGCATCGGGCGAGAAAAGAATCTCCCATATTGGAGTGCCGATTTGCGCTTCTACGGACCTGAAAAGGTTGTCGCCGCGCAATGGGAACACGCCAAGCAGAAGCTCTCCGCCATTCCCGGCGCGACCTTCACGGACAATCGCGCGTTCAAATTTCCGCTGCCCGCCGATCTCCATGACAAGGTCACCCTGCCGGAATTCGGCATCCCCAGCCTCTCTGTGTTCGGACTGCTGCAACCTTCGTCATGGGGACACCTCGGCTTCTCGCCGATCGCTCCCATGTCCGGCGAGGCTCTGTTCGAAGTTCTGAAAGTTTTCGGCCAGGCCTATACGGATCTGGGTGTGCAGCCGAAGGACCAGGTGTTCGCATTTCCCACGACATATTTCGCAAGATGCTTCGTCCTGTTGTTCATTTTCGCACTCGAACAGGATGCCGAAGCCAACCGCAAGAGCCGGGAAGTCTATAAACGGCTCGTGCAGGTTGGTGCCGAACATGGCTGGGGCGAATACCGCACGCACGTCGGCTTCATGTCGGACGTGATGAGAACCTATTCGTTCAACAATTATTCCTTGCTCCACCTGCACGAAACCATCAAGGACGCCCTCGATCCCAACGGAATCCTCTCGCCCGGCAAGAACGGCATCTGGCCCAAGCGCCTGAGACCGGCCCCGCATAGCGCATGACGGGGTTATGCTGAATCCTGCACTTGAGTTGGCGCGATAACGCACACTCGTCAGTGCTGTCGTCGTGAGGGAGACAGACGGATTCAGTGTGCAGGTTGCGAACTTCAGTTATGCCAAGAGCGTCTCAATTGACAAACGGGTAAGCGAAAAGGCAACTGCTTCACCACGACGAGGGCTTGCTACTTAGTCATGTCAATAAACTTGCAGACATCTTCGAAATGCCGATCGGTCGTCATCAGCACATCGCCACTCGAGCTCATCAGCGCAAAGTGCCAATGCCGGTACACCGATCCACGATCTGTAGTGACCGTCTCGGCCCCCTCGAGAACGTAGTCCGCCTTGCGCTCATCGCCCGTTAGCACCACGCTCGGGCAATCCTTTGCCAAGCCCTCCGCAACCCTGGAACTGGCAACGGTGGATTTGGGTGAAAGGAAAATTCGTTTCGTGCTCTGCCGCGCTCCCAATGCGGACGCAAACAGACAAACAGCCACTGCATAGCTGAGATATCGCATGAGAATCTCCGCCAGACGATCAACTTTGTCGTCAGAGTATCGGGAGCCGCTAGCGGCTACAAGGGGCCTGTTCGGGCATTTGTCAACGATGAGTAAATGGTACTTTTCAGCGGGGTTCAGCTTCTCACTTGTCCGTCGCCGCGTCATCGCCCAAGAACATCTTCAGTTCTTCCCCATTCGGCCGCTTCGCAGTAAGGAAAGCCCCTCCCTTTTGCGAAGGGCTCTTAAACGGGTAAAAAGTGATCGTAACCTGGTCGCCCGGCTTCAGTGAGGTTCGGGTCCATCCCCGGCGGCCCAGGAAATTCGGACTCATCCCTTCGAAGCCCCACACATCCACTCCGCCTTGGCTGTTTTGCACGTTGAGCCACAGCCATGTGTGTGGATTCATCCAAACGAACTGTTTCACCGTGCCGCTTACTGTGGCTTGGGTCGATGTATTGAAGACTGCGTACCCATGGTGTGCAATCGCGATATTCGCAGCCGAGACGAAAATTCCCAAAGCAAGCATCGCCAGCACCGCTTGTCTTAAGGCCCTGTTCATCTGTTTTCCAAGCCTCCGTCGGGAAGAATCTCGCGACCTTATTTTGAACTCGAATCTGGACTTTGCGGCGGAGTCAGGTCGATGCCCGCCTTGCCATTCGCGTCCACAGAATTCCGGTTGTTCTCCTCGCAGATGTACTCGTCAATCGTCCAGCTTCTGTGGCGCTTCAGGATTCGGTGTGTAACGTAAGGTTCAGTCAGCGCTTCGGGATCGGTAACTGTCGTTTCGATACTCATCGTGTCCGGATCGGTCAGTTGGAAGCGCTCGAGAATTTTCATCTTGTCGCTGTGCGGAGTCCTCTGATCGATCGTCGTAAGAGGAGAAAAGCTCTCGGATTCGACGACGAGCGTATCGCCATCCCAATGCCCGATTGACGTGCCGAAAAAGGAAGGATCAGGATCCGCCGGCATTGGCCGTCCGTCCGTGTAGATGTGACGCACCATCGAAAATGCCTCGATGACGATAGTCACCTGACCCGGCGTCAGCAGGAACTCCATCGGATATGGCTCGCCCATGATGCCCGGCATGCCTGGAGGTAAACAGTTCGCGGAACCAGTGTCCTCCGCATGCTTCGCCTCCAAAGCCTTCACCTTTGCTGCGTATTCTGGCGTCAATGACAGACGTGGTTGCGGCGGAAACCCTGAGGTGCCACGTGAGCCCCCCGAACGAGACGGCCCGCCCATCGGAACTTCCCATACACCAGTAAAATCAGGCAGCTTCGCTAATGCGGACCAGTCTGCCGCCGTCGGTGCTGGCCTCTTGAAACCTTGTGCCGCAGTGGCCGGAACAAGCGCGACCGAGACGAGCGCCGCCAGGGCGAACGTTCCAAGATATTTTTGCGCGAAATCCATCAATGAAAATCCCCTCCGAATTGCTGCTCCCCTTCCACCAGGGGTACCACTAAACCATTCTTGGATTGCATCGTACTCTTTCATTGGCCGCTCCTACAACCCATTTGAACCCCACGTGAAAGCCTGAAATGGGGCCCAGTTTCGCCCCATTTAAGAACTGACGGCCGGCAAAATCTTCGAAGATTCAAGATTCGACTCTGTTCTCTCGGCCCTGTTCACGTAGAATGTGCCCCAACGTGGTGAGCCGGAGGGAAAGATGAAGCGCAGGTTTGGAATTGTGGCGGCGATTTTCGTCGCAGTTGTTTGTTTTCTCGGCATTTTCCGAATCAAGGCGACACAACATGACATCGTGGCTGCCGCCGCTGCCACGGGATCGTGCCCACTCGACGACACCGGCCTGAAGTTGCCTCCAGGATTTTGCGCCACCATATTCGCGGATGATATCGGCCACGCGCGTCAGATGGCCGTCGCGCCCAGTGGCGTTCTCTACGTCAACACCTGGTCCGGCAGATATTACGGCAATACTCCGCCGCACCCGGGCGGCTTCTTGGTCGCGCTTCAGGACAAAACCGGCAACGGCAAAGCCGACGTAATCGAAAGATTCGGCGAAACACCGCAGACCGGCGGCGCCGGCGGCACAGGAATCGCGGTTTACAAAGACGCCGTCTATGCCGAGATCAACGACCGAATCGCCAAGTACGCGCTGTCATCGGGATCCATCGCACCGAAAGAATCCGGCGTCACGATTGTCTCCGGGCTTCCCTTGACCGGCGATCACCCCATGCATCCGTTCATCATCGACTCGGCCGGCGCACTCTACGTCGACGTGGCCACCCCGAGTAATGCGTGCCAAATCAAGAATCGCATCCCCAAATCGCCCGGCGAGATGCCGTGCACTCAGCTCAAGACTCGTGGCGGTGTGTGGCGCTATGACGCGAACAAGACCAACCAAGCCTTTTCGTCTGCCGAACGTTATGCCACCGGAATCCGCAACGCCGAAGGTCTGGCGTTCGACGAATCCGGCCACCTTCTCGCGACCCAGCATGGACGAGATCAGTTGCACGCCAATTGGCCCCAGTTTTACAAGCCGGACCAGGAGGCCACACTTCCCGCGGAAGAACTGCTCTTGCTGAAAGACGGCGGCGACTACGGCTGGCCCGAATGCTATTTCGATCCATTCGTTGACAAACTGGTCCTGGCGCCAGAGTACGGTGGAGACGGAAAGAAAATCGGCGAGTGTGCCGGCAAAATCGCTCCGATCGCCGCGTTCCCGGCTCATTGGGCCCCGAATGGAATGACTCGCTATGACAAGGACAAGTTTCCTGAGCGATATCGTGGCGGCGTTTTCATTGCGTTTCACGGCTCATGGGATCGCGCTCCATATCCGCAGGGCGGTTACAACGTCGTTTTTCAGCCTCTCTCAGACGATCAAAGTTCCGGACAGTGCGAGCTATTTGCCGATGGTTTTGCCGGGGCAAACAAATCGCCGCAAGGTGCGGCCCACCGCCCGAACGGTCTGGCCGTCGCTAACGACGGCGCACTCTTCGTCTCCGACGACGTCTCGGGACGAATCTACCGCATTGTGTACCGTGGCGGCCCTGGCATTCAACCGCGGATCACTCCGTGCCCTAGCGCAACGGCTCCGGCTGGTGATGTTGTCGCCGCCACCGCCAAGCCGCCCGAAGGCACGCATCCGAACGCAGGCAGGACCGCACCTGCGGGTGAAGTGCCTCCCGGCGCCACGCCCGCCATGGTCGCTCTCGGCCAGAGAATCTATCGCGGCCAGTTAGGAGCGGCTGCTTGCACTGGTTGCCACGGTCAGAACGGCGAAGGCACTCCACTTGGTCCAAGCCTGACGGGCGGTCACTGGCTGTGGAGCGACGGCAGCTACACTGGAATCGCGAAGACGATAAAGGATGGTGTGCCCCAGCCGAAGAACTATCGCAGCCCCATGCCGCCCATGGGTGGCGCGCAGCTTACAAACGATCAGGTGAATGCAGTGGCCGCGTACGTGTGGAGCTTGAGCCACGGCGCCGCTTCTCATTAAGCAAGCAGGCGAGGATTACGAGTACGAACTTTCCGGTCGGCCTCGTTCGGTGCCGCCTTGCTCGAGGGTTGCCCTGAGCTGCCGGTAGTATTCGTGTTGAAATTCTTCGATATCCTGCTTCACCAGATTCAGGCCGAAAACGCAGCTCTCGAAATTCTCCGCCAGCTTTCGGAAAAGCGGTGCTTCGTCCCTGTATTCGAACTGATCGAACGACGACACGATCGAATACGATTCTTTGCCCGCCTGCATGAAGTCGACGAATGCGTCGAGTCGGAGCGTTTTCCTTCGCGAATTCTTGGCCACGCTCTCGGGGAACAAGCCGCTCATGAAGAGAGTGTAGTCTCCCACATGCTTTCTCACAGCCCGCTCTCTATCGAAGGACCCTGCTTTCAGCAGTGGGTTTGATTCCACCAACATCTCGCCGACATCTTCGAGCTGCCTCCCGAGACCGTCGCGAATCTTATATACGTTCTCCATTCGAGCAAACTCGGCCAGCAGAACGGAAACGTACTGTGCGACGCGAGGCTCTTCCAGGTGGAGATCCTGGTAAAAATGCCGCCACACTAGATCCTCAAAAAAGATTCGCAGCGAACGCCAGCCTTGCGAACTCAGTTCAGAGGTCATGTCGATTCTCACCTATGACGCACATTTGTCACCGCCAGCACGATCAATCGAGCCAGCCCTGCATTTCGCCTGGCTGCAACGACCGACCCGGGAGCCTGCAACCCTAAGAACTGATACAGTCTTTCCGGCTCGGCAATGCATCGCAAGCGGTTCTGCCAGCGTGAAAAGTTCTCGCCCTGCGTGGACTAGTTTCTTTGGGGCCTCTTTCCTTGCCATCCGGCAGGAGATTCTCTCGTCCGCGCGCCATACCGAGCAAGCAAAACGTGGGATTGTATGGGCTTATGATAATGCCGTAGAATGTCGCGCAGTTGGAGATGCGGTGGGAACGCATCAAGTTAGGGGGTTGGTGAGGATTTACGTAGTACCTGCATTTGGCCCGATAGAGCATCGGAATTAGGGGGAGTCCGGTCCCGCGCCGGACGGCTGGCGCTTCTGTAGAAATTGCATCCGAGCGCCAGCTCTTGGCATCCACTTCCATCAGGTCATCGTTTTCGCGTGACCTCAACTGTTCATTCAATATCACAATCACTGAGGGTGAAAGGAGACCAATCGCGTGGCGACCGTACCGAAGTTCCGTATCGATGTCGACATCCACAACCTGCTGATGAACTCCACTGCCGGACCCGTCCAGGTTCCCGCGCCCAAAGGAATGACGCTTCCTGAGCCGGTATTTCCTCGATTTCCGGAGAAGCTCAAGGATCCGGGACCGGACCGGCCGCCTCTGAAGCGTAATTGGACGCTGCCGCAGGTTTATGGACAAATGCGCGGTTGGCTCTTTCCCTACATCCGATCGCGAGTGCTGCCCGGCGATTTCCATCCGATCACCGCGTACCTCTTCGTCGAATACAAATGCAATCTAGATTGCTGGTATTGCTGGGCGTACAACAACAAGGTGCGAGGCATGACGGAAGACGTCGCGCGGCGCTCGATCGATTGGCTGCACGATCACGGCTGTCGCGTTTTGGCGTTAATGGGCGGCGAGCCTTTGCTGCGGCCTGACTTCGCGCATAAAGTCGTCTATTACGCGGCCAAGAAAGGTTTTTGGATTTATATCGGCACCAACGGGCGCCTGTTGCGACCCGACGTCGCCGACCGGCTGGGAGACGCCGGAGTCGCGATCATTAATTTTGCACTCGATGCCTGGGACGAAAAGCCGAGCCTGCCGAAGGCCGTCGTGCCAGCGCGAAAGCATCTCGAGTACGTGATGAAGAAGCAGCACGTCTACGGCTACATGGTGTTTTTCAACATCAACGTTTGCCGGAACAATACGCAGGACGTGCGGCAGATCACGGAGTTCGCGCGCGACAATCGCATCGCCACCGATTACCACATCAACGAGACGCCCATGCTCGAGCAAGACGAGCACTTCAAGCATCTCGACGAAAACCCAACTTACATCCGCCCACAGGACTGGCCGGAAATCGATTCGCTGGTGGACTGGATCATCGAGAAGAACAAAGCCGGCTACCAGATGGTGAATTCGATACAACGCTTGCAGGAGATCAAGGCATTTATTCGCATGGCGAGCGGAGGCGATCTGAAACGCCTTGGCTGGAATGGTGATGGGACCGGAACCAACGGCGACATCGCCAAGCACATCGAGGGCCTGCCCGGTTTTCAGCAGGATGAAAACGGCGAACTCCACTTCGCGGAGTGGAACTGCCGGGCGGGGCAGAACAACGTGATCATTCGCACGGACGGAACGGTGGCGCCGTGCTTCCCGATGTACGCCGCCACATTTGATTGGGGCAACATCGACGGCCACAAGTTCGAAGCCAACCAACTCCTGGGCATGAAGAAGACGTGCCAGCAGCACTGCTTCTCCACGCTGAACCACAACCTCGCTTACTGCTATAACGACGCGCGCGTCATCAAGTTCGTCTGGACGAACCTGGTGAAGAACCGGATGAAAGGTGGCGCCCAGAGCTTCACCGACTGGGGGCAGAACCCTTCCCAAGCCTAGCGGGGATTTGACCGCCTCGATCAGCTCGCGGTGGAAGGCGACGCGAAGTCGATGCACCAGAAGCCGGGGCAGGGCTCGAGAAATTCGAGCGCGGCGGCCCTCCTACGAGCGTCGACGCGAACGACGCGGCACTTGAGGTCTCGCTCCGTCTGCAGGTTCGTGAGCAAGACTCGCTGCTCAGGAACGACGCGAACATCGATAGCCACGAGAGCGCCTTTTACGCATACGTCGAGAGTCTTGGAAATTTCCGAAAAAGGTTCGCCGTTGATTGAGCCATACACGAACACGGGGGCGCTCAAATCCACGCGATGAGCCCACCGCTTTCCGAGGGTGCGGTCGCCTGAAGTCTTCCAAACCAGGTGCCCGAGAAGCCATCGCGAGACGCTACTCTTGGGTTGCCCGTTCGATGTCCGCTTTGTAAACCACGCCATGCGTCGTAACTCGTGAAAAGGATACCCGCCGGCTGGGCAGTCAGTCTATAACGGCGCGTGACGTCTCCGCTGCCGTCCCGCCCGAGGTGTGCCTAAATTGCCGATGAGCAGTCCTAATCGCTGGATTCCCGAGCGAGGAGGCCTTTCGTTTGTGGTCGAGACTTGGTTGGAGAGCGAAACAGTCAGGCTGCAAATACGACCTAGGTCAGGGGAGCTGCAGAGCGAGCGTTTCGCCCTTCACCAAGTATTCGAGGCGGTATTTCGTATTTTTCTGGCGTTTGGCGACGGAAAAATACAAGTAACCGGATACCGGGATCGCAGTTTTTGTTTCAGGAAGTGCTTTTTCGCGCAGCTCGCGCTCTTTCATCTCTCGGTCCAGTTCGGCAGCCGCGGGCGACGTGCTGTTTCCGTTTCCCGCATTCACCCCGACACTAGCGGATCGAGCCGTGCTGTGCTCGTGCACCGGCTGACCGGTGACCGGGTCAGTATATGTCCCGGTGTCGTATCCGATGGACGCACTGGTAGTGGTTTCAACTCCGCCGCTTGGGCTCGGTGCCCCTTCGAGCTTGGCCGAAATCGCGCCAGCGCTCTGCGGCTTTCTGCGCACCTCGCTGCCTGAGGCGATGAGCGCGAAATCATCCGAGGAAATCTGCCGCGGTTCGTCCTTGGCGGGGTAGACGGCCACTTCCACGACGAGGCAGCAGCGATTCAGGTCTGCGGAGAAGGCTTTCGAAACTTGCTTGGGGGTCAAACCCTCGGCGCCGATACTGACGCCCTGGCCACTCGCATGCGCGGCGTATTGATCTGCCGAGGTTCTGGGCGAGGTTGGCTTCGCTGGTTCAGCCTTTGCGTTTGAATCCTGAGCTCGAGAGACCGATGCAGGAGCAGCCAGACTGATAGAGAGCAGGGAAGCGATGACCGACAGTTTCGTATGGCGCACGGAAGACAGCCTTACGCAGTTTCCGTCCAACTTTGACGGAGTATACGCCTCGCGCCAGTCGGCTTCCAGAGCGCAGCAAAGTGGCGCTTTTCATCTGCTCGGCGCGGCGCAGGTGAAGCTGGCGGCGTCTTTGGCGTCGCCGGTGCCATTGTAGTGCGCCGTTTGCGGATACGGGCACAGCGGATGCGTGATCGAGACGCCTTTCGCGGGATCGTTGGCGACAAATCCGCTGGCGATGATGCGATCGGGCGCGACGCCTTTCTCGACCCAGCGATCGAGCGCGAGCACGACGTCGTGATCGGCATCGTCTTGCGGCGGCACGACTCCGCCGGCGTTTCCGAAGATGGTCGCGCCGGGGCCGCCGGCGCAGTGCGACATGGTCGGCACCATGAATAATCGATAGAAGCCGCGCGTATTGCCCATGCCCTTTTGCACGGCTTCGAAATAATCCACGCTGCCCTGCGGCGGAATCGCGGCGTCGCCCCAGCCGTGATACTGGATGAGCTTGCCCTTCCGCGCCTTGAACGCCCGAAGATTCGGATCCTCCGAATTGAGGACGGCGCCGAATTTGTCATTCGCGGTTGTAATGTCTTTGTCGACGTCGAGCGACTGAACGGTCCACTTCGGGTCCGCGTAGACCAAATCGCGGAAGAAGAAAGTCGCGAACAGCTTGCCGACGCCCAATTGGGGCACGCTTGCGCCTGTGATCCAGACGGGCCAGTTCGCGGGAAACGCTTCGACACCTGGCGAAAATCCCGGGCCGATCACGGCGCCGGTCTGCGAATTCTTCATCGGGCCGTAGATTTTCTGCGCAGCTTCCACCTGAGCGGAGCTGAGACAGCCGGACCCAACGTCGGGCTTGCACTGAACCGTAGTGGGATCGTAGTGGCACAATTCGGGATTTTCGATGAAGCCGTCCTTCACGCCGTCGATGGCGTCGCAAGCGGCGATCGCGCCATTTTGCAGAACGGGTAATTTGGCGGGCGGGATGTAGCTGTCTGGAGTGGCCAGGAGCGCGAGCGCATCCCAGGCTCCGCGAAGCTGCAGCGCGTTCCAATGGATGGCGGGTGCACCCGCGACGATCCCTTCGAAATCTTTCGGGTAGCGCTGCGCTTCCGTGAGGCCTTCGCGTCCGCCTTCCGAACAGCCGACGAAATAATTGCGTTGCGCGTCCTTGCCGTAAAACGCGCGCAAGATGGCTTTGGCTTGAACCGAGGTTTCGTGGACGGCGCGATAGCCGAAGTCGACAACTTTTTCCGGATGACCGATGGCCCAGGTTTGGTCGGGCCCGGCGGTGTGTCCATCGTCTGTGGCGGCGGTGGCGTATCCATCCAGCAACGGCGTCGCCATGCCGCCGAAGGGAATCGTGCCCGCGAAGCCGCCGTTTCCGATTTGCTCGAATTTTCCGTTCCAGTTGGACGCGGGCAGCCAGACTTCGAAATGAATTTCGGAGTCGCTCGTCGGTTTCGCGATGCCGGCGACGCGGCAGAATGCCGGCAGAGGTTTGTTGGGCGCGGGCAGGCCGGGCGCTGCGGGGGGTTGGTAGGCGCCGGCTGCGACGGAACTTGCGGAAGTGATCGTCGCGTTCGTCAACGTGAGCTTCGCCAGTGACTCGCAAGATGTTTGCGCGTGCGCGGCGGCGGGAAGAAATGTCGCGATCAGCGAGGCGAGACAGATCGAGGGCACGATTCGAAGATTCACGAAGTTCTCCTGTCTGCTATCTTGCGTGCGATCGATTCCACCCCGAATCGACGCCGAAAGTATGCGATGGGCTGGAGAATCGCGTCAAGACGGAACGCGCGGCTCGAAACCGTGGTGATCGCAGTTGCGTCAAGAGTTAGTATGTGAGGCGCGCGGCCGGATTGGGCATCCGGGGCGGATGATTTGATTTAGGGGGAAGAGCGACACATGGGCATGCACAATGGTATGCAAAGGGGAACCATGAACCGCTGGTCTGCGTTGGCGGCGGACCTTGCGGTTTTGATTTTTGTGGTTGCGGTGCTGCTGGTTGGGGCTGCCTCGGCGCAGACGCCGCAGGCGAATCGCGTCGACGACAAGACGCTGCTCGATGCCGGCAAAACCGGCGACGAATGGCTGATGGCGGGCGGCGATTACGCCGCGATGCGCTACAGCCCGCTCACGCAGATCGATTCGTCCAACGTGAGCCGGCTCGGGCTGGCGTGGTATTACGACACTGGGTCGGCGCCGGGGACTCTCGAAGCGACGCCGGTGATTTCGAATGGGACTTTGTATGCGACGCTGACGTGGGGCGTGGTGTTTGCCGTCGACGCGCGCACCGGTCAAGAAAAGTGGCGTTGGGATCCGCAGGTGGGACATCAGAATTTTCCTACAGGATCGACGGGAAATCCGAACAAGGTGCGCACCGGACCGAGTCTGTGCTGCGGGCCCGGAAATCGCGGCGTGGCGGTCTATGACGGCAAGGTGTACGTCGGCACGCTGGACGCGAGACTGGTCGCGCTGGATGCCGAGACAGGCAAGGTCGTCTGGGACGTTCGCACTGCCGACAAGAACAGCGACTACAGCATCACGGGCGCTCCGTTGATCGTGAAAGACAAAGTGATCATCGGCAACGGCGGCGGCGAATTTGCGGTGCGCGGATATATTTCCGCATATGACCCGGAAGCCGGGAAATTGGTCTGGCGGTTCTACACGGTGCCGGGCGATCCGTCGAAGCCTTTCGAGAACAAGGCCATGGCAGTCGCGGCGAAGACGTGGACCGGCGATTGGTGGAAACTGGGCGGCGGCGCAAATCCGTGGAACGCAATTTCGTACGATCCGAAACTCGATTTGCTCTATTTCGGTACGGGTCAGGCAGGGCCTTGGGTACAGAAATATCGCAGCCAGATGGGGCAGGACAATCTATATATCTGTTCGATCATCGCGGTGAAGCCGGAGACCGGAAAATTCGTCTGGTATTTCCAGACGACGCCGGGCGATGAGTGGGATTTCGATTCGATCGCGGATCTCGTTCTCGCGGACGTGCAAATCGATGGCAAGCTCCGGCACGTGATCATGCAGGCGCCAAAGAACGGCTATTTCTACGTGCTCGATCGCAAGACCGGAAAATTCATCTCCGGCGCGCCGCTGCAAAAGATCACCTGGGCGAAGGGCCTCGATCCGAAGACCGGGCGGCCGATCATCAATCCCGAGGCCCATTACGGCACTGAGGGAACTGTCATCTGGCCGGGGCCCGGTGGCGGGCATGTCTGGCAGGGAATGTCGTACAACCCTCAGACGAAGCTCGTGTACGTGACGCCTGGAATGGCGAGCAGCTTCCGCTATGTGCAGGCGACGGAATTCAAGCCCGAGCTCGGGCTCTATAATTGGGGAATTATCTTCATTTCTCCCCGGCTCGCCGCCGGCACCAACGGCGTACCGCCTCCGGGGCCTCCGCCGCCAACGCCCCCCGCAGGCGGATTCCTTTTCGCATGGGATCCAGCCACCGAGACCGAGCGGTGGCGCGTTCCGGCGACGAATGGCGGCGGCACGATGACCACGGCGGGCAACTTGGTTTTCGCGGCTTCGAACGGCGGAGACTTCGAGGCGTTCAGCGCGGACAAAGGCGAAAAGCTGTGGAGCGTGAAGCTCGTGCCGGGCTTCGCGAATCCGGCGACGTACGTGATCGACGGCAAGCAGTATGTTTCGGTTCTCGCTGGGCGTGCGGGCAAAGGCCGGCTCTACACGTTTGCGCTGGATGCGAACGTTCCGATTCCACCGCCGCCAGCGGCCCCAGCACCCCCGGGCCCGCCGACTGCAGGCGAGCCGCGATAGAACGCCTTCAATCAAAGCCCTGGTAAACGGGGCAACTCGAGAAGTTGAATCGCGCTTGCCGGAAGTCAAACGCGTCGTCTGTTATGCTCCCATCCGTTATGAGTAGCGGCTCCTTCGTAGTGCTTACCGGAGCATCCGGCGCTGGCAAGACAACCATTGCTCGTTCCATCGAAAAGTTGGGGCTGCCGAATTGTGAGGTGCATTTCTTTGACTCGATTGGCGTTCCATCGGTCGAGCAAATGCGCAGAGAATACGGTCCGGAACATGAGCCCGGTGGTGCCTGGCAGCGAGCGATGACGCTCGATTGGGTGAGACGGATTCGCGCAATCTTGCAATGCGGGACCTCGGTTCTGTTCGAAGGACAAATGCGGATCGCCTTTATGAAGGAGGCTCTCGCTGAAAACGAAATCAGTGGCGCTCACATCATTCTTGTCGATTGCGACGACACTACGCGCGCTGAAAGGCTTCACGTGCATCGAGCCCAGCCCGACTTGGCGAACGTAGACATGATGAATTGGGCTCGCTATCTTCGAGAGGAAGCACGCGCGGCCGATATCAGGGTTTTTGATGCCGGACGGCTATCGGTTGCAGAATGCGTGGGCGCCGTCGTCGAGCAACTGCACGAGCGACGCTTATGACCGCCCGACGTTCCTACGCGACCGTCCTGAATCGAATTTGTGACCGGATGGCCGGCTTCTGCACGGAAGTGCTATCTCGGGAATAAAGAAAAGAAAGGAGGGCGCGATGCCACCCTTAGCGCCCGGCCAGGACCCGAAAACCTCTCCCGGGACCGGCGAGCCTCCAAGCGGAACTGCGTCGACGGAAACGCGGCCGTCGCCCCTGAAGGGCGCAAGCCTGCTCGCAGGATTGGCGGGCATTGGCGTTTTGCTTTTGGGTGTCGTGGCTGCGTTTCTTTACCTGGGCGGCTGGCTCAGCCCTGACAAACTGACGCCTGCGCGCTTCGTCGATGAGTTTGAACGCGTGCAGGGCAAGTACTCGGGTTTCCGCCGCAATCACGCCAAAGGCGTGTGCGTTCGAGGATTTTTCGACAGCAACGGCCAAGGGACCCGCCTCTCGAAGGCCGACGTATTTCGGTCCGGCCGCGTGCCCGTGATCGGCCGCTTTTCCTTGGGCGGCGGCGATCCTTATGTCCACGACGAACTGAGCACCACCCGTGGCTTGGGGCTTCAGTTTTCGCTGTCCGACGGTGAACAGTGGCGAACCGCGATGATCAATTTTCCGGTTTTCCCGTTCAAGGATCCGCAGGCGTTTTACGCCAATCTGGTTGCCTCGCAACCTAACCCGAACACACACCAACCCGATCCTGCAAAAATGGCGGAGTTCCTCGCGAACAATCCGGAAACTGCACGGGCCTTGGGAATCATCAGGAGCCACGCGCCTTCTTCGGGCTTCGACAACAGTACTTTCTACGGTCTCAACGCGTTCCGCTTCGTCAACTCTGACGGCACGTCGACCTTCGTGCGCTGGACGATGGAACCGGTACAGCCGTATGAAGCTGCGGGTGCCGCCCCGGCAAGCCAAGACAAGAATTTCCTTTTTGACGCACTGATTGCCAGCATCCTGCAGCATCCGTTGCAATGGCACTTGATCCTCACGGTGGCACAGCCAGGTGACCCAACTGACGACGCTACGATCCCGTGGCCGGAAGGGCGCGAGCGCGTGGACGTGGGAACCCTGACTCTCGATTCCGTTGAGAGCGAGGAAACCAGTCCCGCGCGCGACATCAATTTCGACCCGTTGATCTTGCCGTCCGGCATCCAGCCGTCCGGCGATCCTCTGCTAAGCGCTCGATCAGCGATTTATTCACAATCGTTTACCAGGCGCGCCGGCGAAACGAAGGAACCGAGCGCCATCACGCCCGCGGAGGTGCGAAAGTGAGCGCCAATATGACCACCGTCCGGCAGCAATTCACGACTTCCATGCGGCTCCTCCACTGGCTGATGGCTGCGATGGTGCTCACCATGCTCTGCATCGGTGTCGCGATGGTTGCATCGCTCGGTGACTATCACCGCCTGGTATCGCTCCATCGCCCGTTGGGGATTTCCATCTTGATTCTGGTGGTGATCCGGTACGTGAACCGCCGCTTCAGCACCTTGCCGCCGTTTCCCGCCACCATGTCCTCGCGGGAGCGCCAAGTGGCGCACGCATCCGAGATTCTTTTATACACGCTGCTGTTCGTCGAGCCCCTGGTGGGCTGGGGAATGTTGTCTGCAGCGCGTTATCCGATCGTGATGTTCGGATCCCTGCACCTTTTTCCCATCCTTCCGCACAGCGTGATGTTGTACGCGGCATTGCGGAGGGCGCACACGTTTCTCGCCTATCTGCTATTCCTCGCCTTCGTCGCGCACTTCGGAGCTATTTTGTTTCACACGCTGATCTTGCAAGACGGGATGATCGGCCGCATGTTGCCGTGGCGGGTCCGCGCGCGCTAGCGCCCTCAAAACGCCCCGGTTTAGTTTTCAGGGTGCATTACACCACGCTGCAAGTTCGTCTTAGAATCACGACCCTCAGAACGACTGGTCAGATGACTGGTCAACTCGGTGCCGCGTGTCCCGCTCCATCGCCGCAAATTCGGACGCGGCTTGCTCAATCAAACTCGGCGGCAGCGTACAGGTGGTACTGGTTCCCGTCCCGCGCCTGTACTTCCGTTCAGTATCTTCCCCGCGTGGCTTTCTTAGCCTGAGTGAGTGGTTATCGGTAACGAAGGACTAATTGCATGGCGACGAACCCGACCTCGCAGCGCGCCACACGCGCCGCGGTCTCCGTGTCTGTTCGCGGCTGTATCACCAAGCCCGGGGCGCTGCGTTCCCATGGTGGGTCGCGCACCGGCCAAGCCGGCGTCCGCAGCACGGGCCGCCTCATTCCGGCCTCGCTCCGTATGTCTTATGCTCAAGGCAATCATGGCCCATGGCCCTGCTCTTTCCATTCGTCAAATCTTCGCTTTCGGGCTCGCCTATGCGCAATTTGTGCGCATTTCTACTCTGACATGGTGACGAGTAGAATCTTGCGCATCTCATTGAAAACAAAGAATGGGGTACACGTCTACTCTGCATGAAAAGGCACCCCTAAGCGACACGATTTTCGTCGCATCTCGAACCTACACACGCGCAGAAACGGAGCCAGACTGTGACGGCGTCCCCGCCATTTGGGGCCCGGAGGACAACCGGCTCTGGCCGGGGTGGAAACTCGGACAATCGGGGTGCTCCCGCGGCTTCCGGTGACGTTTGCCTTCCTGCTATTCTCTTTCTTTATCGCTTCGCAATCCTTGGAGGGAGCTGACAGTGGCAATTCTGGAAAAGGAACCACAGGCGGGCACAGGCGCGCAGCGCAAGCCAGAGTTTTTCGCGGGGAAGGGGATCAAGATCGGGATCATCGGTTGCGGATATGTGGGGCTGCCGCTGGCGCTGCGGTTTGCCGACATGGGGCAAGTCGTAACCGGCTTTGACATGGACAAGGCGAAAGTCGAGAAGCTGAACGCGGGCCAGTCCTACATCCAGCATATTTCTGCCGACAAGATTCGCGAGCACGTGCAGGCGAAGCATTTCAAGGCCACGGACGATTTCACGAAATTGCGCGAGATGGATGCGGTGCTGATCTGCGTGCCGACGCCGCTCGATGAACGGCGCGAGCCGGACTTGAGTTACGTGGAGAGCACGGCGAAATCGATCGCGCCGAATTTGCAACGGGGCCAGTTGATCGTGCTGGAGAGCACGACGTATCCCGGCACGACCGAAGAACTGGTGCTGCCGATTCTCGAAAAAGGCGGGCTGCGGTGTCCGATGGCAAAGGGCCCGGGGTCGGAGCACGTTGCGACGGATTTCTATCTCGCGTTTTCGCCTGAGCGTGAAGATCCGGGAAACAAGAATTTCGGGCTGGCGCAGATTCCGAAGGTCGTCGGCGGGATTAATCCGCCAAGCGGTCGCGCTGCCGCGGGGCTCTACGCGCAGATCGTGTCGCGCGTGGTGCCCGTGAGCTCCACGCGAGCGGCAGAGATGGTGAAGTTGCTCGAGAATATTTTCCGCTGCGTCAACATCGCGCTGGTGAACGAATTGAAGCAGCTGAGCCTGCGGATGGATCTCGATATCTGGGAGGTCATCGACAGCGCCGCCACAAAGCCGTTCGGGTTCATGCCGTTTTATCCCGGCCCTGGACTTGGCGGGCACTGCATTCCCGTCGATCCGTATTATTTGTCGTGGAAGGCGCGCGAATACGATTTCGCGACCCGGTTCATCGAGCTGGCGGGTGAAATCAACACGGAGATGCCATATCACGTGGTTAACGCGGTAGCGCGCGCGTTGAACGACCGGGAGAAGAGCATTAAAGGATCGAAAATTTTGCTTCTTGGAGTTGCGTACAAGAAGGATGTAGATGATCTCCGTGAGTCGCCTTCGCTCAAGCTGCTGGAGCTACTGACCGAGCGCGGCGCGCAGATCGACTACAACGACCCGTATTTCCCGGCCCTGCACAAGATGCGCCACTATGATTTTTCCAACAAGAAATCCGTGGAGCTGACGGTTGCGAACATCAAGAAATACGACTGCCTCCTGATCGCGACCGATCATTCGAGTTATGACTACGATGCGATCGTGCGCGATGCGAAGCTGGTGGTGGACACGCGCAACGCCACCCGCAAGGTGAAAGACGCCGGCGACCACGTCGTGCACTGCTGAGCAAACCTTACAATTAAGCCGCCGAATGAAATGTTTTTTAGTTCGGCAGAGAGCTGTTTTCGCTGTCTGCTATTTACTCAAACACGTCGCGCGCGGGGAAGTACTCTTGTGAGCGACGCGCGCCTTCTAATTTCGAAATTAATGAGCACGATACGCTCTCAGCCGGAGAGGAATTCGCGCGCTACGAGCGCGGGCAGCCGGCGCAGCATGCGCGTGCTGCTGAGCGTGCCAATCCTGGTGAGCGGGAAAAACAGCCGCAACGAAAGTTTTCAGGAAGAGACCAAAACGCTCCTCGTCAACGCGCATGGGGCGTTGATCGCGCTGGGCATGCCGCTGCCCGTGGGCCACGAGATCACTCTGCAGAACAGAGCGACCCAGGACTCGCGCCCCTGCCGGATTGCTCATGTGGGGAACGCGACCGCCGGGAAAACTCAGTTTGGCGTCGAATTCGTGCAACCGTGCCCGACCTTTTGGCAAATCGATTTTCCGCCGGAAGATTGGGTGACGCCGGAATTCTGAGAGAGCGTTCGCGATGTCCGTCGCTTGAGGGCTCATCCCTTTTTCAACCAGCAGTTATTTCCCAGAAGAGAGATTTTTCAGGCTGCTTCGCGAGCTCCAGAATGACGATGGGTTTACGCGGAAGCGTGACGAAAAAATTGTGCAGCTAATTAGAGCTGGATGCGCCAGTGAGTTCCGCGCGCAAGGTTCCGAATGGCAGCTGCGCTTCGATCAACACAGGCCGGCGCGTTCCGGCATTTTCCACCCACATATCGACGCGAATCGCGGTCACTTCCTTGTGATACTGAAATAGACGGATGGAGATTCGCGCGGCTGAATAGGTTCCCGACGCGACAGTGGCAGTGTCGTTCGGGTTTTCGCGGGTGGCGACGGCATCATACAAGTTCTGGCCATCGTAGAGTGGGGCGCGAATTTCAGGTGTTGTTTTCCAGTCGACGGCGCGAAGCGAGTAGATGGCGCCGAGCGGGTCGCGCGTGCCGGGCTGAACGATCGTGCAGGGGCCCGGCACCGGGTAGGGCTTGCCGGACGTCGTAAGGCGATACATTTCGTCCTGCGCTTTTCCCAGTTCGTTGAGGTGAAGTTCAAGCTGGCGGCTTTCGAGCGTGGTTGCGTCCGTGTAGGAATCGAACTGATCGTCGATGGCAAACAGCTTGCGCACCGGACTCAGCGTGTGCACGGCGGCGCGGAAGTGCCAGACTTGCCAGCCGTAGAGGTCGCGGCGCTCCGGAACTGCGAGCTGCAGGGACGCGGCGGTAGAGAATGCGGCCCAGGAGACCCGATAGTGCAGCGTTTCGCCGGCGGCAAAAGGCATCACGACTTCTTTCGGCGGCGATGCGGCCTTTTTCTGTTGCGCGTTCTTGTGCTGCGGGGCCGCCAGTCCGACATTTCCCTGAGGAAGAACGAGAAAAGCCAGCATCAAGATGGGAGCAATGATCCATTTTTTTTCTGGCCAGCCACGAACGGTCATTATTCTTGACTTGGAGATGGTCTGAATCCCTGGTGTTGCCTGACGCGCGCAACAAATCAGCGTATGGTTGCCCGGCTGCAACGCGGCAAGTTATATTGAGGAGACCGCGACCTCAGCAACCAGCGTACCTGAAGAGGCGCGTCGCAATCATCACAACTTTCAATTCGATTGCGCAGCTCGATTACTCCCGCTGCGCCTGAGTTCCGAAGGAGCGTCTGGATGCGGTACCTGGTGACCGGGGGCGCCGGATTCATCGGCTCGAATATCGTGGACGAGCTCGTGCGACGCAGGCACGAGGTGGTCGTGCTGGACGACTTGTCCACCGGCAAGGAAGAAAATCTCGCGGGCGTTCGCAGCAAGATCGAATTTCGCGCCGGCAGCATCATCGATTTGGCGGCGGTGCAGCCAGCGTGCCGAGGCGTGGACTACGTGCTGCATCTGGCGGCGCGGACTTCTGTGCCGAAATCCGTGAAGGATCCGATCGAATCGAACCGCGTGAATATCGACGGGACGCTGAACGTGCTAGTCGCCGCGCGCGATGCGAAGGTGCGGCGGGTGGTATACGCGGCGTCCTCATCGGCATACGGCGAGACGCCGACGCAGCCGAAGGTGGAAACGATTCCACCCGACCCTATTTCGCCCTACGGCGTGACGAAATACGTGGGCGAGCTGTATGCAAAAGTATTCGGGCGCGTATACGAGCTCGAAAACGTGTCGGTGCGCTATTTCAATGTTTTCGGTCCGCGGCAGGATCCGACATCGCAATATTCGGGCGTGCTTTCGCGATTCATGCTGGCGATTTTGCGAGGCGAGCAGCCAGTGGTTTACGGCGATGGCGAGCAGTCGCGCGACTTTACGTACATAGCGAATGTGGTGGATGCGACGTTGCGCGCCTGCGAGGCGAAAGGAGTTTCGGGATACGTCTTGAATGGCGGCACGGGTGCGCGGATCACGTTGAATCACGTGTTGAAGTTGCTCGAGAAAATTACAGGCAAGAAAATTCAGGCGAAGTACGACCCGCCGCGCACGGGAGACATCCGCGATTCACAGGCGGACATTTCACTCGCGCGCAAACTGCTCGGCTACGAACCCAGCGTCCTATTCGAAGAAGGCCTCAAACGCACCTGGGAGTGGTACAAATCCGCGTACAGCACCCACTAGAGCCCAGAGCATTCGTTGACTGCCCAACACGCGTTCGGCTCTACGGCGAAGTCACTGAATTGGACTTCCCATTCAGGCGGTCGATATGAATAATAAGAACGCAGGACAGGAGGAAGAATGAAGCTGGGTGACGACGGCAAGGCCGGGTTGATACTGTGTCTTCCGCTACTGGGGATGATTTTTCTGATCGGGATTCTGGCGCTACTGATGCGCACTAGCGGCAAGTGGTAGACGGCAGATAGCCGCTGCAAATTGCTTTCGGGGCTCGATGCTGCTGACGTGATCCCCGGGCACAGCTAAGAACTGGTCAACCGAACCCGGTAGGAGCGTTTCTCGGGCAAGATCGCGATTTTTCCTTCCCGCGCGAGCCATCCGATCGACCAATCGAAAACGGGCGTTTTGCCGTTCACTTCCTTCTTGAGCTGTGCCAAAGAAAGTTCACCATTGTGGTTGAGCGTGCGCCAGATGCTACCTGCGGTAGAACCAATTTCCTCATCCATAAACGATCCCTCAGGCATAAATATTCCTTCGCCTCCATTGAAACTATCACAACCTCGTGGTTGAATCATCACAGGATCGCGAATTTTGGGATCCGCCGGCGATAGATTGTGAGAAAAATTTTCGCATTGGTGGCGGCCGTGATGTCCATTGCGCTGGTGCGAACCGGCTTCGCCGATTTTCACAAGGCGCCGGAGTTTTCGTTCGACGCAGTTTGGATCGATAACGGGCAAGACGTGCCGCATTCGATCATGAGTTATCGCGGGCACGTGGTGCTGGTCGATTTCTGGGAGTACACGTGCATCAATTGCATTCGCGATTTTGCGGTGCTGAAGCGCTGGTATGCGAAATATCACTCGGACGGATTCGACGTCATCGGTGTGCATTACGGTGAATTCGAGATCGGGTTTAGCGTCGCAAATGTGCGGCAGGCGGCGAAGCGTTTTGAGCTGCCGTGGCCGGTGGTGGCGGATATTCACGGTTCGATCTGGAACGCGTACGACTCGAACGTGTGGCCCAACCGATATTTGATCGACCAGAACGGAAATGTCGTTATGCACATCGAAGGCGAGGGAAATAATCGCCCGATGGAAGAGAAGATTCGCGCGCTGCTCGAGCCTACGCATCCCGACATCAAAAACATCGCGATTGACCCGCCGGACGATACATTCGCGCCGCAATGCGGGATCCCAACGCAGGAAACGTACGTGGGGAATTGGTACGGGCGCGGCGCGCTGGAGGACCCCCAGGGATACAGCGAAGGGGACGTCATCAATTTCAAGGATGACAAAGAGCCGAACGATGGCGGAGTGGTGCTGAATGGCAAATGGGAAACGGGGCACGATGGAGTCACGTCGGCTGGCAGCAAAAAGCCGGTGGAGGCAGAGTTGCGCTATCACGCGCGCGCAGTGTACTGCGTGATGAGCCTCGATAATCCGAAGAAGCCGGTACGCGTCTATCTGAGGCAGGATGGCAAGCCGCTCGATCGCGAAGACGCAGGCAAGGATGTGCAATTCGACACGAATGGGTCGTATGTCGATGTGAGCGAGCCAAGGATGTACTACCTGGTGCTAAATCCGGTGTTTGCGCCGCATCTGTTGACGCTCGAGCCGGAGGACAGTGGGCTCGATCTGCATTCGTTCACATACGGGAACAATTGCCAACTCGATTTTGGTCAAATGTAGCTCCGTCTTTTTCTTTCTTCCTCCCTTCGTTTGGAGAAGCCAATAGTCAATTCGAATTGAAGCAGAAGCATGCGCGTAACGCTTTCAGCATGCGGGGCTGCGGGCGCGGCGAATCACGGGGATCGCCACGGTAGACTGGCTGGATCGTGGCGAAATCGACGATTGTTGAACCGGAACCTGACGAGGCTCGCGCGGCGGAATCTGTCTCGAAGGCCATTCCCGCACCAGACGCAAGCGTTCTAAGGTCGCCAACCAGTCCCTGGATTTACAACTCGTGGCTTGACCTGATGGTCGGCTGCGGCGCGTGGTCCGCTCCGCTGCTGGCGCTGTCGTGGATTATGCCGGCGCAGGCGCACGGCTGGGTGATCGCGTTTTATTCGCTGGCGCTGGTCTTCAACTATCCGCATTTCATGGCGACGATTTACCGCGCGTATCACACACGTGCGGATTTCGAGAAGTACAAATTTTTCACTCTGCACGTCACGTTGGTGATGGCCGCTACGATTGCGGTGCTTCACGCGTCGTACGCGCTGCTGCCGTGGGTGTTCACGCTGTACATCTGCTGGAGTCCGTGGCACTACTCGGGACAAAACTATGGACTGCTGATGATGTTCGCGCGGCGCGGCGGCGCGAGCGTCACGAACGTGGAACGGCGCTGGATTCGTGCGGCGTTCGTGGTGTCGTACCTGATGCTACTGGCGAGTTTTGAGACGGGCGGGTCGAGCGATCCGCTGATTCTGTCTCTGGGATTGCCGCAGACGTTCACGTTGTGGGCGCGCGTGGGGCTGGGAATCGCATTCGTGATTTGCTGCGGAGTGGGATTCGACGGGCTGGTGCGCCGCAGCGGATGGCGCGCGATGATTGCGCCCGTAACGCTCGCCTTCACGCAATTTCTTTGGTTTGTGCTGCCGACGCTGCTCGAGCTGCATTCAAGATATCACGTGCCGCAGACGCGCTACAGCAGCGGGATTTTGGCGGTGCTGCACTCGGCGCAGTACCTCTGGATCACGAGCTATTACCAACAGCGCGAAGCGCGCGCAGCGGGGCAATCGAGCTGGAGGATTGTTGGATACTTCGCGACGCTGATCGCAGGCGGCATCGCGCTGTTTATCCCGGGACCGTGGATCGTTAGCCGCGTGTTGCATTTTGATTTTACGACCAGCTTCCTGATTTTCACTGCGGTGGTCAATATTCACCATTTCATTCTCGATGGGGCGCTCTGGAAATTGCGGGATTCGCGGATTGCGTCGTTGCTGATTGACCGACGGGGCGCGAAGGGCCAGGCGAGCGGGACGGCAAGCGTCGTGGCTGGCTCCACGAAACCGATTGGCACGACAGCGGTGCGTCCGCTTTGGTTGCGAATCGCAGTTGCGCCAGCATCTCGCATTGCGCTGTTGATTGTACTGCTGGCGTGGGGCGTGCTCGATCAGATTCACTTTGCCCTGCGAACGAATGCGAGCAGCTTTTCGTCGCTAACCAAGGCGGAGCGATTGAATCCGTACGACGCAACGCTCGAGGCGCAGATCGGGCTGGCGGACGCAAAGGCTGGGAAGAGAGATGCCGAAGTCACGGCTTTCGAGCGTGCGGTCAAAGCGAATCCGCACAATGAAGGCGTGCAGGAGGCGTACGCGCGAGCGCTCATCGAAAGCGGACGTTTCGCAGATGCCTATGCGCAAATCGGGAAAATGCTGGAGATTTTCCCGCATGATGAGGGTGCGCTGGTGAATTACGGGCTGCTGGCTCAGCGATTCGATCATCTGGACCAGGCGGTGGAGACATGGAAGCGCGCGGCGGATCTCGATCCGGACGCGCCGAATGCGCACCTGTATTTGGCGTCCGCGTACGATCACAAGGGCGACCAGAGGGCGGCGTCGGACCAATGGGCCGCGTATCTACGCAGCGCCGCGAAGCACCCGGACAATCCCGTGGCGGGAACTCGCCAAGTGATTGCCGCAACGATTCAGCTGGCGGACGACGACATGAAACTGCGGCGCGAAGAGTCGGCGCATGCGTCGTATCAATCGGCAATTTCTCTGGCGCGACGAGCGGGCGATGCGCGCTTGCAAAGCCTGGCCACGGCGCATTTGGCGGACTTGGAAGAAAAGGACGGCAATACGCAGTTGGCTGCGAGCTGGTATGAAAGCGCGCTGGCGCTTGATGCGAATGCCGGCGACGCGAGCGGCGCAGCATCAGACTGGTTCAACTACGGGCAATTTTTGCGGCGGCACAAGAAGTCGGATGAATTGGCGTACGCGTGCTTTTTGCACGTGGAGGAGTTGCTGAGCAGCGACGGCGCCGACAGCAGCGGCGATCTGGAAGCGGTGAAGAAGACGCGGCAAGAGGTCGAAGCCGCGCTAGGGAGCAAAGCCGCGGGAGTGAAGAAGAATTTGCCGGTGTTGGTTGCGCGCGCGGGGAGCCTGCCGATTGATTCCTTCTGATTTGTCCTCGTGGTGACCAGGAAATACTCGGTTAATCCTCAACTTTAGGAGAGACTCTTCGGGCCGCCGTGCGGCTCTCAAATGACGGGGATGAGCCTGCTTAGAAGGGTAAAGCTTCTGAGGGCGGAGTGAATGTGTGGCGTGGGTTGATGGGTGCGCGCGGGCGGTCTATGATGGGCGTTGCTTCTTTAGAGGGCGAATCCGCAAGAAACTGCGCGAAAGGGAATGGATGGCGATCGAGGCGGCAGTTATCGAGGCGTTGCGCGGCGTGATCGATCCGGAGCTGCATAAGGACATCATCACGTTGGGCATGGCGAAGAATATTCAGGTGCGCGACGGCGAGGTTTCACTGCTCGTGACGCTGACGACGCCTGCTTGCCCGCTGCGGGAGACGATCGAGAAGGACGTGCGCGCGGCGGTGGGAAAGGTACCGGGAGTGACCTCGGTCGACGTGAAATTCGACGCTCAGGTGCCCGAGGCGAAGCGCATGCAGGACAAGGCGCCGATCCCGGGCGTGAAAAACTTGGTCGCGGTGGCGAGCGGGAAGGGCGGCGTCGGTAAGACGACGGTTGCGGTGAACCTTGCGATTGCGCTGAAGAATCTGGGCGCGGCTGTCGGGTTGATGGATGCGGACGTGTACGGGCCAAACGTGCCGGTGATGCTTGGGACGACCGAGCAGCCGAAGGCGCTCGATCAGCACACGATCATTCCGGTGCAGGCGTACGGGCTGAAGACGATTTCGATGGGACTCCTGAATCCCGGCGACAAGCCGCTGATCTGGCGCGGGCCGATGTTGCACAGCGTAATGCAGCAATTTTTGCGAAATGTGCGATGGGGGCAGCTTGATTACCTGATTGTCGACCTGCCGCCAGGTACGGGCGACGTGCAGTTGAGCCTGATCCAAACCGTGGCGGTGAGCGGGGCGGTGATCGTGACAACGCCGTCGATTGTGGCGCTGGCGGACGTCCGCAAGGCGGTCGAGATGTTCCGGCAGGTCAACGTAGAAATCCTGGGCGTGGTCGAGAACATGAGCTATTTCGTGTGCCCACATTGTGCAGGGCGCATCGACGTGTTCGGGCATGGCGAAGGCGCTCGCATGGCGCAGACATTCGGCGTGCCTTTCTTGGGCGAGATCGAGATTGATCCGCAGATTCGGATCGGCGGTGATACCGGGAAACCCGTGGCGTCGTTTGGCGAAGAAGCGCCGGGCGCGAAAAGCAATTACGCAATGGCGCGTAATGTGGCGGCGCGTCTGTCGGTAGTGAATTTGTCGGCGGTGGCGCCGGTGGTGCAGATTTTGTGACTCGGCCGAGCGAGGCGAGCGGCGCGGCTGGCAAATCCCTCCATTCGGCGGTATCGTTCCCAGCAAACAGCAAGAAAATCTGGCAACACCTGGAGAAGCGCACAACATGAGCGACGTCGTGCAACTGAGCAAAAATGGCGAGATCGTGATCATCACGATCAATAATCCCCCGGTCAACGCGTTGAGCCCGGAGGTGCAGGCGGGGCTCTCGGACGCGTTCGCCCAAGTGGCGAAGGATGCGAACGTCAAGGCGGCGGTGTTGATCGGGGCGGGGCGCACGTTCGTGGCCGGCGCGGACATCAATGAGTTCGTGAAGATGACGTCGGGGAAGGCGCCGCGCGACCTGAATTTTCTGCCGTTTTTGCTGAGGATCGAGGATTGCCGCGTGCCGGTTGTCGTCGCACTGCATGGGCACGCGCTGGGCGGCGGCTTGGAGCTAGCGCAGGCTTGTCATTATCGTGTGGCGGCGCCGACCACACAGGTGGGCCAGCCCGAGGTGAATCTCGGGATTATTCCCGGTGCCGGCGGAACACAACGTCTGCCGAGACTTGCGGGCGTCGCGAAAGCGGTTGAGATGTGCACCACCGGCAAGCCGATCAAGGCTGCTGAGGCTCTAAAATTCGGGATTGTGGATAAGCTGATCGAAGGCGATTTGTTGGCGGGGGCAGTAGCGTTCGCGCGAGAGGTTGCTGCGAAACGCGCGCCGAAAACCCGCGAGCGGGCCGACAAGCTCGGGACTCCCCAGCAGAACGCACCGATTTTCGCGGAGGCGCGCGAGACGGTGCGCAAGAAGCAGCGGGGTTTACTCGCGCCGCTCGCAGCGATCGATGCAATTGAAGCGGCGACGAAGCTGCCTTTTGAGGAAGGATGCCGTAAAGAAGCTGAGCTTTTCGACAAGTGCCTCTACTCGGACCAGTCGAAGGCCCTGATCCATGTGTTTTTCGCGGAGCGCGAGGTTGCGAAGATTCCCGACATTCCGAAGGAGACGCCCACGGTTCCCGTGAGTTCCGTGGCGATCGTCGGCGCGGGCACCATGGGCGGCGGGATCGCAATGGTAATGGCAAACGCGGGACTTTCCGTGCTGCTGAAAGACATGGAACAACCGGCGCTCGATCGCGGGCTCGCGACAATCCAGAAGAATTACGCGACTTCGGTGCAGCGAGGACGGTTTACACAGGAATTCGTCGACGAACGCATGAAGCTGATCAAGCCGACGCTGCGCTACGATGACTTCGCGAATGTTGACCTGGTGGTCGAGGCGGTGTTCGAGACGATGTCGCTGAAGAAAGAGGTGTTCGGCCAGCTCAATCGTGTCTGCAAACCGGGCGCCATTTTGGCGACGAACACGTCGACGCTCGACATCGACGAGATTGCGGCCAGCACGTCGCGGCCGCAGTCAGTGATCGGGCTGCATTTTTTCAGCCCTGCCAATGTGATGCGGCTGTGCGAGATCGTTCGTGGCAAGAAGACGACCAGCGAAGTAATCGCGACGTGCATGCAACTGGCGAAGAAAATCGGCAAGGTGGGCGTGTTAGTGCGAAATGCGTGGGGATTCGTGGGCAATCGCATGTTCCTGCCGTACCTCAGCGAGGCACAATTGTTGGTCGAAGAAGGTGCCATCCCCGAGCAGGTGGACGCGGCACTGACGAATTGGGGCATGGCGATGGGGCCCCTCGCCGTGAGCGATCTGGGCGGACTCGACATTTCGTATCACGTGCGAAAGGGGGCGAGCCATTTGTCGAAGACCGGACTGCGCGAGACGTTTATCGAGGGGCGCTTGTACGAAATGGGCCGGCTGGGGCAGAAAAATGGCCGCGGCTGGTACAAATATGATGAAAATCGGAAGGCTTCGGTCGATCCGGAAGTGAATGAGCTGGTTCGTAAGTGGTCGATCGAGGCAGGAATTCCGCAGCGAAAGATCAGTGATGAAGAGATGGTCGAGCGCTGTGTGTACCGATTGGTGAATGTCGGCGCGGAGATTTTGGAAAACGGCTACGCGCAGCGCGCGGGCGACATTGACACGATTTACGTGACTGGCTACGGATTTCCTGCGTTTCGCGGCGGGCCGATGTGGTACGCGGACACGGTTGGGCTCAAGAAAGTGTACGAGCGCGTTTCCGAATTTTATCGGCAGCACGGTGAAATCTGGAGACCGGCGCCGCTGCTGAAGCGGCTCGCTGAGTCGGGCGAGAAGTTTGCGGAATTCGAGCGGGCCGCAGCAAGCGCGACGGACTAGAAGCCGTTTCGATCAATTCGAGAGGCCGAAAACCTTCGAGTGAAATTCGAGCGATGCGGGAAAATGTTCGGCGAAGTAGGTCCAATCGTGCCCGCCGGGATAGAGATGGAATTCGTTCGGGATTCCTTTGGCGACGAGTAGTTCGTGGAAGGCCTGCGCGCCTTTGTTGAATCCGTAGGAATCTTCCGTGCCGCAGTCGAAATAGATCAGCAGACCCGCAGGTTTTGGCCCGTCCTTCACCAGCGTGAACGGACTGTTGCGATCCCAGAACGCCGGATCGAAAGGCGAACCGAACGCAGTTCCGAGGGCGTGCGAAAGAGTCGTCTGCTCGAATTGATCCATTTTCACGCGTGGCAGATTTTCAATCAGCGCCGGGCTGTGCGCGCTGACTGAGCCAAAGAGCTGCGGATGGCGCAACGCAAGATGCAGTGCGCCGTACCCTCCCATGGAAATCCCGGAAACGCCGCGATAGCGCCGCCCAGCGCGAATGCGGTAATGGCTCTCGATGAATGGGAAAAATTCCTTTGTCAAGAAATCCTCATAGCGCACGCGGCCGTCGCGCGAGTTGATGAAAAACGTGCGATCAGCGGCGGGCGCGGCGATGACGAACTCGCCGATTTTGTGCTGGTCCCAAAGATCCTGAATCAGGTCCCAGCCGCCAGAATTAAGCAGGATTTGTTCGTTCTCGCCGAGCCCGTGAAAGAAATAAAGCACGGGATAGCGCTGCGTTTTTTGGGTGTCGAAGCTGGGGGGAAGCAGGACGCAGTAAGGAACCGCGTGATGGAGGATGGCGCTCGGAATCGAGCGGCACTCGGCGCGGCCCGCCGCGCAAACCTCGCAGGGCACGAGTGATGCGGTCATGAACAAGAATGCGAGCGAGACCACGCAGCGAATCGCGCGGTGCCAAACTTCATTCATACCGCAGCGCCTCGATGGGGTTGAGTTGCGCTGCACGCGATGCCGGATAGATTCCGGCGGCGAGACTTACGGCGATTGAAAACGCGATTGCGGCCAGAATCATCCAAAGCGGAACGGAAGCGACGCTGACCGCCGGAAGATTCTGGCGAGCCAAATAGATTCGCGTTCCTAAGTTGATGCCGCGGCCGATCAGCCAGCCAAGCACGACACCGAACACACCTCCTAGCAAGCCCATCGCTCCAGCCTCGACGAAGAATAGTCGGCGAACATCGCTGTCCGCAGCGCCGAGCGCCTTCAGGACTCCGATCTCGCGGCGACGCTCGAGAATTGCCATCACGAGCGTGTTGATGATTCCAAGCGAAGCCACGATTAGAGCGAGGCTGCCGAAAATTCCAAGCAGCAAATCAAATACGGCGAAGACGAGCCGCAAACTTCTCGTCGCGTCGAGAAGCGAATAGGCTGCAAATCCCAACGCCTTGATCGCGTTTTCGGCCGCTTGCACCTGTGATGCGCCGGTTACGCGAACAGTGAGGCTTTCGTACGTGCGCTGGACGGGACTATCGCGCAGCAAATCGCGCAAGTCGCTGGTTTGCGTGGCACGGAGTTTTTCGGCGACTGCGAGCGGGATCAACAGCCTTCCGCGGCCAAACGCGCCGAAGCCACCCTCCGGTTCGGTTTCGACGATGCCGACAATGTGGAGCCTTTCCTCGTGGGGCACGATAGAGAAGCCCGCAGGAGCATCCGCTGCCGATTTTCCGCTGCCTGGCTCGGCCGGCAACGGTTCGCGTTGCGCGTAGCGCAAAGAAATTTCGCCGCCAATCAGCGAGTCGGACTGCTTTGAAAGTTGCCGCGCGAGATCGATTTGCAAAATTGCTTCATCGGCTGACGGGCTCGAAAAGAAGCGGCCTTTCATGCCGTCAAAAGCGCTATCGGAGCTGCCCGAAGCGGGCACGCCCGCGACGATGGTGGCGTAGGGATTGCCGTTGTAGTGGATTTCCGTGGGGAAGCGGATGTCGGGATAGACTTCGGTGACATTCGGCAATGTCGCCAGATCTCGACGCGCAGCTTCATCGAGTGGGCGCGATTCTCCTGTAGGCGGCGGAGCCTGGCCTTGTTGGTCGCGGTTGTAGCCTTCGAAATTGGTGCGTGGCGTGACGAAGATCGCGTTGAAAAGACCAGAGCGTGCAAGGCGCTCGGAAGCGAGATTCTGCAGCCCGACTCCGAGTGAAAGCATGGCGACGAGCGAAGCGACGCCTACGCCGATTCCGAGCGTCGTGAGCGAGTTTCGCAGCAATGCTTCGCGCAGGTTGCGGACGGCGAGTTCTCCGAGATCGCGGCCCTTCACGCGCGCACTCCGTCGCTGACGATCTTGCCGTCGCTCATGCGAATTTGCCGATGGGCGAATCGCTGCGCGCGCGGCGCTTCGTGCGTGACCATGAGAATCGTCATGCCGAGTGTCTCGTTGATCTCGCGCAACAGCAGCATAATTTCATCACCCGTCGCGCTGTCGAGATTGCCGGTGGGCTCGTCGGCAAGCAGGATAGTGGGCCGGTTGACCAACGCGCGAGCCAGCGCGGCGCGCTGTTGCTCGCCGCCGGAAAGCTCGCTTGGGCGGTGCGTCAGGCGGGCGCTCAAGTGCACGCGGTTGACAGCTTCGGCGACACGGGCCCTGCGTTCGTCGCGATCGACTTCGGCCAGTCGCAAGGGCAGCTCGACGTTTTCTTCGAGAGTCATCCGCGGGAGCAGATTGAAAGCCTGAAAGACCATGCCGACTGTGTGACTGCGGTATTTGGCCAGTTCCTCCGAGTTCATCTCTGCCAGATTCCGTTCATGGGCGAAGATCGAACCCGAAGTCGGACGGTCGAGACCGGCAATCAGGTTCAGCAGCGTAGATTTTCCCGAGCCGGAGCTTCCGAGTAGGGCGACAAATTCGCCGGCGCCAATTTCCAGGCTGACGTCTTCGACTGCGTGAACCGTTGCCTCGCCCATCTGGTACTGGCGCGAGACGCGCTCGGTGCGGACGGCTACGTTTCCGTTGTTCGGCATTTTTAAGCCTTCAATGTTACTACGTGCGAAGGCCATTCGTTGTTGCGCTACTGATGTCTGATTTGTCCCCGAACCACACATGTGTCTCAAGCTATAATCGTGCGCCCCGCGAAATAGCACGCGTCGGGGCGGCTCCAAAGGGCGCGCAACCGACTTGGGAAGGAAGCACGATGGCGGTCCTGGTGACCGGCGGTGCCGGATACATCGGAAGTGTCACGGTTGAAGCACTGCGCTCGAAAGGCGAGCGGGTTGTGGTGCTGGACGATTTGGTGCGCGGGCACCGAGGGGCATTGGACGCTGACTCGCCGTTCTATGAGGGCAGAGTGGGCGACCGCGCGTTGCTGGCGCGAATCTTCAAGGAGCAAACCTCAGAAAAGATCGAAGAGTGCATCCATTTCGCGGCGCTGGCTTACGTGGGCGAGTCAATGGCGGAGCCCGCGAAGTATTTCGAAAATAATGTCGAGCAAGGGGTTGCGTTTTTGGAGGGCCTGCGCGAAGCGGGCGTGCGCAGAATCGTTTTTTCGTCGACGTGCGCCACTTACGGTGAGCCAAAGCAGATGCCGATTCCCGAGACATGCCCGCAGTGGCCGGTGAATCCGTATGGCTGGTCCAAGCTCATGATCGAGCGCGTGCTAAACAGCTACGATCAGCCATACAAAATGAAATTCGCAGCCCTGCGGTATTTCAATGCGGCGGGTGCGACTGGCCAGCGCGGCGAACATCATGAGCCGGAATCACACCTCGTCCCGAATGTCCTGGCAGCGGCACTAGGACAAAAGCCGCATGTGTCGGTATTTGGAAATAACTACCCCACTCCGGACGGCACGCCGATTCGAGATTACGTGCATGTGGCAGATTTGGCGGACGCGCACATCCGGGCGCTCGATCATTTGCGCAAGGGCGGCGAGTCTGTGTTCCTGAATCTCGGGACCGGACACGGCTATTCTGTGCTCGAAGTGATCGAGACGGCACGCAAGGTCACCGGCCGGCCAATTCCGGTGAAGATGGAAGCTCCTCGTGCGGGCGATCCGCCGGAACTGGTGGCCGACGCGACGCGTGCACGCGCCACGCTGGGCTGGAATCCCGCGATGTCCGACCTGCCTACAATTCTCCGCTCCCAATGGGAATGGTTGACGAAGCATCCGCGCGGCTACTGCGACTAAAACAAAAGGCCCCGGCACGAGCCGAGGCCCCTTTAAAATTCACAGCGCTTTTGGAGTACGAGAATCAGCTGTGTTTCTTGTTGTAGATATTGGCTGAAGAGCGATTCAGCCGCCGATTCAATGCTGTCTTGTCCGCTCCTGTGAGCTTGCCGCCATCGGCGCCGCGCATTCTCGCATCTTCGCGGTTGATGCTCTGCTGCTGGCGTTCGAGCTTTGCGGTTTGACCTGGCTTGAGTTGGCCGTTGCGAATACCCTGCGCGATGCGATCCTGCTGATTCTGACGGCGCTGGCCGATTTCATTATTGCCGTAATGCGCGGTCTGGGCGTTGTGCTTGTCGGCATAAATCTGATTCGACAAGTGATTTTGCTGATTGTTGATTTTAGTGCGATCGGCGGCCGTCAAATGGCCGTCGTCCTCCGAGCGCATGGCGTGCTCTTCCTTGTTGAGGCCTGCTTCTTTCGTCTCGAGGTTTTTGGTCTCGCCCGCGGTAAGCTGACCGCTTTGCACGCCGTTGGCGATACGGTCCTGCTGATCGGTTTTTCGCTGCGCGATCGAGGGATCGGGAGTATTCGGGGTGGTGCTAGATTGCTGTGCAAACGCAGACGGCACGCTCAAAGCGAACAGAGCTGCCGCGCTCAGGATTAGATGTTTCGTGCTCATGAAGTTCGTCCTCTCTATCGACGGGGGCTCGATTTACGTGTCAGCCCATCTGCTGCGTTAAACACAGAGCTACACGGAAAGTTGCGTTGCTGATTTTTGACGAATGCAAAGGGCCGAATCAGCGCGCCGGCAAGTGCGGCCGGGTACTCCTTGGCTCTATTGTGGGAGGCGAAGGCGGGAAACGCGCACTGGCCTAGAGTACAGGTGTGCGCGGCAAATAACATATCAACCGGCCGAACTTGGGAATCCTGCTCCTATTCGTGCGTAGCGGCATAAAGAAGTAAATAAAACGCGCTTTCGCGCCGAATCATTTTTGGAAGTCTTTGGCAGATTGTTGTTCGTTCGCGTGCATGTATAATGCGCAACGCTCGCTTGAATTGGCGATCAAGCGAATGGAAACACACACTGGCGAAGGGCTGGATCGAAGTGACTTTGTCGATGCTGCGATTCTGCCGAGGGGGACCATCCTCGATGCAACAGCGACTCATTCGGCGAATTGGTGTCCTATTGCTGGTGTTGCTCTGTTCATCGTCAACTCTTTTTGCGCGTATGACACGTGGCACTCGACCAGCAATCATGGCTGCGATCGTGGCGCCCGATATCCATGTCGACCGATTAACTGCGGTCGAGCAGGAGGCCACCGAGGCGAAGAGTTCCGGGGACAACGCCTGGATGCTGACAAGTTCGGCGCTAGTCCTGCTGATGACAGGTCCCGGATTGGCGCTGTTCTATGGCGGACTGGTACGCAGAAAAAATGTGCTGAGCACGATGATGCAGAGTTTTGCGATGATGGCCGTCGTTACGGTGATATGGGCGGTCGTTGGATACAGCCTGGCGTTCGATTCCGGCAACAGCTTCATCGGGGGCTTTCATAACATCTTCCTGCGCGGCGTGGGCTTGCAGCCCGATCCCGACTATGCGGCGACGGTTCCGGCACAGACTTACATGGTCTTTCAGCTGATGTTCGCGATCATCACGCCTGCGTTGATCACAGGCGCATTTGCGGAGCGCATGAAGTTCAGTGCGATGCTGGTGTTCTTGACGCTGTGGTCTCTGTTTGTATATGACCCGATGGCGCACATGGTCTGGGGAAAAGGAGGATTTCTCAACGCGTCGCTAGGCGGGCGGTTTCCCACCCTAGATTTCGCAGGCGGAACAGTCGTGCACATCACGTCTGGAGTTTCCGCGTTGGTCTGCGCGCTTTATCTCGGCAAGCGGCTCGGATATCCAAAGCAGAGCATGCTGCCGCACAGCGTTGTAATCAGTTTCATCGGCGCATGTCTCTTGTGGGTCGGTTGGTTTGGGTTTAACGCGGGCAGTGCAGTTTCGGCCGGCACACTGGCGACAAGCGCTTTCGTGGCCACGCACTTCGGAGCTGCGGCGGCGGTGGTCGGATGGGGCGCAGCGGAGTGGCTGGCACGGGGAAAACCGAGCGCGCTCGGCGCGATTTCGGGCTGCGTCGCTGGCCTGGTTGCCATTACGCCCGCTTCGGGATTCGTGAGTCCGATGTCGGCTCTCGCGATCGGATTGATCGCTGGAGCGTTTTGTTTCTGGATGGTGACGGCGGTGAAGGCGCGCTTTGGCTACGATGATTCCTTGGATGCGTTTGGTGTGCATGGCGCAGGGGGAACGATTGGGGCGTTGTTGACGGGCATTTTTGCGTCGAGCGTAATCAATCCCATTTTTAAAGACGGGAATAACAAAGTGCTGCCGTCCGGAGTTCTGGAAGGACACTTCTTTCAGATCGTGAATCAGGCCATCGGAGTCGTGATGGCATGGGGATTGGCGGTGGTGGGCACGATCATTATTCTGAAGGTGGTGGATTTCGTGATTGGGCTACGAGTTTCTGATGAGCACGAGCTGCAGGGTTTGGATCTTTCTCAGCACGGCGAGGAAGGGTATTACTGGGAGAGCTCAGCCTAGGGTTCGGAGAAGCCTGCTGTGGATTTGAGTTTCTGAGCCGCGCACGCGGAGACGAAAAAACGGGACGATCGCGATGACTAAAGTCGAAGCGGTAATTCAAACATCGAAGCTTGATCCAGTGAAGGACGCGCTTCACGAAATTGGCGTGGAGGGAATGACGGTGCTCGAGGCGCGCGGGCACGGACGACAAAAGGGACACACGGAGTTCTACCGTGGCCGTGAATACACCGTCGATTTGATTCCCAAGATCAAGATCGAAATGGTGCTCACCGATGACATGGTGGAAAAAGCCGTGCAAGCCATCATCACCGCCTCGCGTACTGGCAAGATCGGCGATGGCAAGATATTTCTCAGCAGAGTGGACGACGCAATTCGCATTCGCAATGATGAGCGAGGCGAAGCCGCGCTATAAGTCGGTGCAGGCTGCTATTGCAACCCTACTCTGATTCGGAAGCATAGCGATGTTGGGCGCGGTAGAGGCGCGTGCCGTCTGGTCTTATTGCGTAGAAGAGCAAAGCGCCCTTCGACCCATTCTTCATCGGGTGCGCGACTACCGTGATCGGATCGCCCGGTTTGTAGGTCGTTGGAGTCCAGCCCTCGGTGACCATGAGATTGATGCTCGAAGCTTCGATGTCCCATGTTCCAATCGTGGAGTGATCCTTCGCGTCAGGCCCAACCTCGATCACGATGTGGGTGTGCGGGTTCTTCCAGCGATACTCTCTTACGACGCCCTGGAAGGTGACATTTTTGGCGACGTCGAACATCGCGCGGGAGTGATGGGCAACGGACGGCCGCGCTCCAGCGAACAGGATTCCCATCGTCACAATCAGAACTGCCAGCCTTGTCTTCACCAGGCAACTCCATCGCGCAACGTGCAAGTCTAGCAAGCATCGCTTGAGGACCCTTCGTTTCGATTTCCTGGGTAGCGATAAGAGCACATCAGGATCGGGTGAACACTGACCTGCTAGCGTTCCGCAACGGCGTGGCGAAGGCGACACAATCAAAATACTAACTGAAGGAGGCACGCACGACCTGCCAATGAAAGCTTTCCCCCCTGCTGTATTGCAAACTACCAGTTGGGGAGGCCGCAGGTGAAGTTGGCGGCGTCGTAGGGATCGCCGGAGCCTTTGTAGATGGCGGACTGCGGATACGGGCAGACGGGATGCGTGCGATCGACGACGCCTGCCGCGCGATGGGAGACGATGATTTTGTCCGGCGCGACGTTCGACTCGCGCCATTTTTCGATCACATCGAGAGCATTGAACGCGCCCGGAATGTCGCGTACGGAAAAGCCGGAGCACATTCCTTCAGCGGGCACCATGAATAGACGCGCGAAATCCTGCGCCTGACCTTGACCGCCCATTGCGGCCTCGACGCGATTGTAATAATCGACAAGTCCGCCAGGAGGGATCGCCGCTTCCTGCCAGGATTGGTACATCAGTAGCTTTCCGCCGTGTTCCTTGAAGGGGCGCAGATCGGGATCGGTCATGTTGACCATGGGGCCGATTTTCTCGTCGGCTTCGCGCGTGTCGCGGTCCACGTCGAATGAGTGGTAATCCCAGTTGGGATCCTGAAACACGACATTTTGGAAAAACCCGACGTTGATGGCCATCGGATTCGGTCCACCGAGCATCATGCCCCAATCGAGCTCGCTGCCGGGCTCGAGGCCGGGATAGATTTGCGTGCCATCGGCGAATTTCGCTCCGGCGTAAACTTGGCGGACGGTCTGCACTTGAGCCGGGGCTAGGCACGAGGCGTAGTCTTCTTTGCCCGGGCACTGGATGGAACCGGGATCGAAGTGGCACTTCGTCGGATTTTCGATGATTCCGTCGCGCACGCCGTCGAGAGCATCACAAGCATCGAGCACGGCGCGGTGGATCACGGGATATTTGCTGGGCGGAATGTAGCCGAGCGCTTTTGTGCCGTCCTTCAGGGAGACCCACGAGAGATAGACGGAGACGGCCTGAAGATGCGTGATGTAGTAGGCGGGATCGCCGGCAGCGATGCCGTCGTAGTCGGTGGGATATTTTTGAGCTTCCGTGAGCGCCTGATTGCCGCCTTCATGGCAACTGCTGAGGAAAGATAATCTCGGCGGCTTGCCGTAATAGGCCTGGATGATTTGTTTGGCGGCGACGGCCGTTTCATGCATCGCGCGGTGACCCCAATCAGCTACTTTCTCGGGATGGCTGATGGCCCAGGGCGGGAGCGCGCCGGTGGCTTCGGCGTCGGCGTGGCCGGTGTCGGTGGACGCGGTGGCGTAGCCGCGAGCGAGTTCGCGGGCCATGCCGCCATAGCTGATGGCGCCGACGAAGCCGGGATTGCCTTCACCGAGGTACAGGCCATTCCAATTCGCGGCAAGCGGCAGCCAAACTTCAAAGGAGATGTGGGAGTCACTCGTGGGCGCGGCGAAACCTGCTACGCGACAGAACGGGACCGATACTTTCTGGCCGGGAGGCGTGCCGTAGCGTCCTGGGAGGCTGGGGACGTCGAAATCGGGCGGCGGCTGAATGGATTTTGCCAAAGTTATAGTGACGTCGGGAATTTTGAGCGAGGCTAGGCTCTCACACGATTGCTGGGCCGGTGCGGGCGTCGCGGCAAGGATCAACGCGAGCACGAAGGCCGCGAATAGCATTGAAATTTGACACAAGCGCCAAGATGAGCGCGCAAAAGAACTATCAAGAGGATGATCCGTCACGTGGATACTCCCTCCACCCCGGGTGGTATTCGCTCCCCTCAGATCAGGAAAGCCGGCCGTTACCAAGCAATCCAGTAGCAACGCTGGTTGGACGTGGCGATTTGGGCGTTGGTTCCCGCGGCGCCTTGTGTTTGCAACAATTTGCTGCCGCTCTGAGGCCGCGGACGCAGCGATTGACTTGAGTGCGACTGTCAGCGTACGCTCACGCGCAGTGCGCTGAGACGAGTTCTTCTCTGAAATTGACCAGACCTGCCGCATGCAGCTTTTGTGTACTTCGAGTGACACGGAAGCTGTCGACAATGGATGTGAGGCCATGGTGATGCTGCAGAAATTCACTGGGCTGAAGCTGTTCTGCCTGATCGCGGCTGGGATTCTGGCGGCCGGATCGGTTTCGATAGCCGGGCTGAAAGCACGAGCTGCGGACCACGAACCCATTCGTCAGGAACAAGGGCCGCAAACATCTCAAGCACAAGACGGCACGACAGGCTCCGACTCGCAGGAAACGAGTACTCAGGAAGCAACTGCTGACGAAGAACTCGCACCAGCGGCCGTCAATCTTGACGTCTCCGGCGATACGCCGCTGATTCGAGCGCTTTATCAGGCGACGCGCGAGACGAAAGAGCAGAACATTCTGGCGCAGTTGGCAACAGCGAAACAAATATTGGATCAAGGCGCCGACGTGAAAGCGACGGATGCGGAGGGAAGAACCGCGCTGCATTGGGCAGTGTTTGGATCGAGCTACAACGTCAAGCCAAGGGTGTTGGTGGCGTACGAGGAGATCGCAGACGAGTTGATCCAGAAAGGCGTGGACATAAATCGCGAAGATGTCTTTCAGGACACCGCGCTTGACTACCTGCTCTACTCGCCGAGTTATGAGATGCAGACGCTGCTCATCGAGAACGGGGCGACGAGCGGTTTCCTGGTCGCTTCGTTTCACTTTGTGAATGACGAGCTCGATGGCGGGTCGTCGGCGCGCTCCGCTGCCGCCAAGGCCTGGCTGCAAAAAGCGAATCTGGTGCCTGGACTGACGCTGAGCGTGCGACTGGATGTGCCGGTTTATAGCGACCGTTCGCGCACGGGCGATCCCATCACGGCCACGGTCACTTATCCGCTCTGCAAGAATGGCGAGCAGGTCGTCTGCAAAGAGGGCGAATTACTCGTGCCGCCGGGAACAAAACTGAACGGCACTATCTTGTTTGCGCAGAAGGCGCCGGACAAATATTCCAGGCCGCGACTCGTGCTAGATTTTTCAAATCTCGTTCACAAGAACGGGCAGCGCTCGCCCTTGTATACGCATGTGATCGACGTGGACAACGCGCGCGAGACGATCCTTAATAATGAAGTTTTCGGAATCGTCCAGCCGCATGCCTCAAGCAAGGTTTCGCTGGCGATGGCGGCGCTCGGCGCATCCAATCCGATCGCGGGGTACACAATCAAGGGGATTCAGACGGTCTACGGACTTTCGATTCGACGCGAGATTTTCTTTCCGTCAGGTACAGATGTTTGGCTTCAGGTGGTGCGGCCGTCGATTTTGAAGGCTACCGATCCCTGGCCGGGCTGGCCGCGCCTAGCGATGGACGACCAGCTCCGCCGAATCGCCATCGCGGCGCCCATGCGCACCGCCACTCCCGGTAAAACGCCATCGGACCCGACAAACCTGATGTTCCTCGGGACCCAGCAACAGCTGCAGGCGGCTTTTGGCGAAGCTGGCTGGTTTGAAGCGGACGATCTTGGAGTGAAATCAGCGTTGAATGTGGCGCAGGCGACCGCGCGGCAGACCGGCTACGCGAGCGCACCGATGTCGACGTTGCTCTTGAACGGCCGTCCGCCGGATATGGTGTTTCAGAAATCGCTCGATACTTTCGCAAAGCGGCATCACTTGAGGATCTGGAAATTGACCGAGACGTATGATGGACAGGACGTCTGGGTCGGCGCGGCGACGCACGACCTTGCGACGTCGAGCAGCCGCGCACACACAAAATGGTCGCATCGCATCGATCCTCACATTGATCGCGAGCGGGACTGGGTAGAGACGGATTTGCTGTTCATCGGAACGGCCAAGGGATATGCGGACGTAGATCGCCCGGCCGCTCCGCGAAAGCTGTCGAATGCGACTGGAGATGAGATCGTCACGGACGGAAAAATTACCGTTGTGCAGCTCGCGAGTGTGAACAATCCCGTGAACGCGGGAGGGGCGCCTGCGCTGTCACACCGGCCCTGAGACGAACGCTTATGGTTGTTGGCTATTCGCAGTCTGTGTCGCCCCGATGCGTTGATACACTACAGCCTTGAGACACAACTGCGCTAAACGCGTCGCGCGACTATTGTCCTGAGTTGCCCCCTGCGGATCGCTTGGCGGTCCAGTCTCGGGAGTTGCCCATCACACTAAACGTTCCCTTCATCGAATCGCCACTAACCGTTCCGGTGTAGTCGATTTTCATATCGCCTCTAGGCGTGCTGCGAGTCACGGAGAAGGCGATGTTGTTGCCGGTGATCGTGCCGGTGACGGGGGCGTCGCCACGCTGCCCTTTCAATGTGCCGCTCAGCTTCTGTCCGTCCTGCTGCAGGGTGAGCGTTTGGGTCATCATGTTGCCGTCACGGCCGGGTGTGCTGAGATCCCAGGCGCCGGCAACTTTGGCGTCTTGTGCCACTGCGGAATGCGCGAGCGCAAGAGCCAGAAAACATGCTGCGGCAACCAAAATCGAGTTCCTCTTCATTTCGTTCTCTCCTTGAGAGGCTGTCTATTGTCCTGCAGGGCCGCGATACCTCAGATCCGGCTAAGTGTTTGATTTGAAATGAGAGAAGCACGTGCTTCTCTGTCCCACTCAGACGTTTCCCATGACTCGGGAGTTACATCGGTGCCACTGTGCAAAGGCAGGGCACCAAATCTATTTACGCGGAGTGGGCGCGATGGTTCCACCCAAAACACGGGGATTATGCGCGCCGGGCTCAGCAGGCCGCAATACGGAGGTATCGGTATGCGACGAGGACGCTCTTTCAGCGCCTGAAGGAATAATAGCCGGGCCCGACGCGCAAGCCGTGATGCCATGAAATTGGGAAAGCCCACCAAATCAAAAGACTGAGAGCGACTTGGCCGATCGCAAGCGGCAGAATGTTGCGTTCACGGGCGAAAAGCCAAGCCATCGCGGTTCCTCCGACGAGAGTGAGCGGTACCAGAACCGGGTTTGGCCAGTGGACAGTCGCGAAGATCACGCCGGCAAGCACGCTCGGTAGCCAGATTCGCGGGCAGAGTTCGAGAAGCCGGTTCGTGATCAAGGAATTCAGCACGATCTGCTGGAATATGCAGAAGCCGAGATAGGCTGCCAAATGCGAAATCGAACCATGGTTGGGCGGAACACGTGTTGGAGAGTGGCGAATGAGACCGATTGCGATCAATGCAACGGCAAAAGACCCAAGCACCAACGCGGCGTTGTGCGTCGCGTTTTTCAGGTTGTCGATGCGCCAGCCGAGCGTGCGTAGCGTATCGCGATGAATCAGGAAACTGGCCGCGAGCCAGACAGGAGCCGCGATCCAGGCCTGCCGATGAGTGAATTGCCAGCGCCAGATGTAGAGTTCGATCAGAATCGTGATGCCGACGATGTCGATTATGTCGAGCGCAGATTTCAGACGGGCCATGGCGCGGCGTCTCGGGTTTCGAGGCAAAAAGAACGCTTACAGCTACCAGATTGTCATGGTTTCTTCGAAAAGGCGCGCGAGATCTTCAGGTGCGGCGGGCCTGGGCGAGAGCTTGGTGACCCGATGCTGCGGCAGAGTCGCCTGGACCAGCGCCGGTATGTCGGCGGATTCGTAGCCCAATTCGCGTAGGCCGTTCGGCACGTTTAAGTCGTGCATCAGATGAATAATTTGATCCGAAAGAATTTTTCCGGCGTCCTGCGATTTCGCGCCGCTGACATTCGCGCCAAGAATTTCGGCAGCTTTCAGATGACGCTCCGGGCAGGCACGCGCGGTAAAGCAGAAGACCGCCGGCGCATTCAAAATCACCGAAATGCCGTGGGGGACCATTGCATGGTCGACCGAATAACCTTGCGGGCGATAGTTCCGCACCATGCCAGCTATGGGATAAGACATTCCGTGCGGCAAATGCACACCGGCATTGCCAAAACCGATTCCCGCGTATGACGCTGCCAGGATCATGTTGGCGCGGGCTTCACTGTCGTCGGGATCGCGGACCGCCCGGCGCAAATTTGTTCCAACCAGGTGGAGAGCTTCAAGGCTCCAGAGATCGCTGATTGGATTCGAGCCTTGATAGGCGGGGCGCAAGATGGGCCGCTCGGGCCGGGAACGCTGCTGAAAGGGAATCGCGGTGTACGACTCGATTGCGTGACTCAAAACATCGAGCCCGGACGATACTGCAACGGCGGCGGGAAGAGTTCGCGTGTTTTCGGGATCGACGAGGCCGAGCGTAGGCTTCAGGCGACGATGTGCGATGCCGGTCTTCGCTTTCATCTGAGCGAAATCGAAAATCGCAACCCCGGTCGTTTCACTTCCGGTTCCAGCTGTGGTGGGGACCGCGATTAGCGGTTTCAGCGGCCCCGGAACTGGGCTGCCGTGGCCGATCGGCGGGTTCACGTACTCGAGGAAATCGGCTGGATACGAGCTATATAGATTCGCGGCCTTGGCCGTGTCGATTGTTGAGCCGCCGCCGACGGCAACGAACGCATCGAAGTCTTCAGCCTTGGCGGCTGCGGCTGCTTCGCAGAACGATTCGTCTGTGGGCTCGACGCGAACGCGATCGAAAACTGAATATTGGATTTTGTGATGTTCGAGCGAATCGAGAATGGTGGCGACAGGAGGCAGATTTCGCAGATTCGGATCGGTGAAAACCAGAACGCGCTGCTTGCCAAGGTCCGCCAGCTCCGCTCCAGCTTCGCGCGTCACACCAAAGCCGAAGCGAATTGGCGAGCTGGACATTTCGAACGCGTATTCATGCGGCATGGTTTCGCCTCGCAGCGAAAACTGAATGAAAGGGTCGATTTTATGGCAATACGCGATCTTTTTCTTTAATTCGATAGCCGCTTGCGCCCGCTTCCATCATTTGCGCCGCCAGATGCAAGATTCTGGTTGTGGCATCGCTGCAACTCACGCCTTGCGAGTGGATGTTGGAAATCAGGTTGCGATCGGAGTCGGTGTGGCCCGGCTGCGGACGATACGCCATGTACGCCGAAAGGCTTTCCGCGGTCGCAAGGCCCGGGCGTTCGCCGATGAGAAGCACCACAATACGAGCCTCAAGCAATTCGCCGATTTCATTCAAAATGCCGACGCGGCAATGTCGGACGACGAATGTACGCCCCATTTTCCACCCAGCTGATCGAGCTCCCTCGACCAGCAGTGGCAACAGCGCGGGGACTTGACGCGAAACTGCGGGCGCCGACAGGCCGTCACCGATCACGATTTGCAAGTCCGCGCCGCGAGGGCAATCGCTCTTAATTTTGAGGCACGAATCGCTGTCGAACCGCCGGCCCAAATCGGGGCGCAACAGAAATTCTTCGGTGGTTTCGGCTTTTGTATACACCTCAAAGAGCTGCCATTCGCGAACGAACGGCTCGCCGAATGCGGTTAGCAACTGGAATCGTTCGTGGACGGCGTCGTGCGCGGCAGCGTGAGCCTCGCGCAATTCAAGCTGCACATTGGTCGGATATGCGGCGCCGGCCCTTCCCGTCAGGATGCGCGCGGGCGTTCGCGCGCGAATCTTGCGCACGAGCTCCGGCAGATCGGAAGGGATCAAAGAGCGATCGGTGCCATTTGCCATCAAAGAATTTCTGTCAGCGAAGATTCAAGCCCCTGCATGAAGCGGCGCCGGTCCGGTGCCTCGAAGGGAGCGGGCTCGCCATTGCGATAAATGTTCTTTTCTTCGAGCCAAGCTAGGAATTCGGGGGCGGGTTTGAGCTTGAATAGGCGCCGGACGGCGAGTGCGTCGTGATAGCTCGT